>Ga0207038_10086_pt1 | contig 28062 bp, 26 predicted proteins | sample Alteio_BWMinCont_76_FD_153285 | JGI IMG/M metagenome (GOLD analysis project Ga0207038, IMG submission 153285) | Enriched cells from forest soil in Barre Woods Harvard Forest LTER site, Petersham, Massachusetts, United States -... | ecosystem: Environmental > Terrestrial > Soil > Temperate forest >...
TCCATACGCAGTGCTCGCGACCCGCGCAAAGCTTAATGCGATTGCAGTTGACGTGGCTGCTCTGGACGAGCACATCCTTTTGTTGGAGAGAGCACCGAAGCGGGCCGTCGGGAGTGCGCCTCGAAACTTTAAGACGAGGCTGCCGTTTTTCGGCGAGGACATCGAGTCCCAGGTGTTCGCACTTTTTGCCCAGATGAAGCGTATTGGGGACTCTAGGATCGTAGATCTGTTCCGAATCGCCTTTGGCGCCACAATGGTGAGTTTCTCCAACTACACCTACGAGCCCAGCTTGGGCACTCGGACCGGCGCAGGAAAGCCCCTGATAGCTAGGGCGGACGTCTCTGCGGTCGTAATCGCAAAGTTGTGCCAAATGCGCTCGGACATCGTCTGGCTTAAGCAGGAAATGACCAGGCTCGGAAGCGTTGGACTTGGCACTATACACCAAGACAGTTTTCTAAATGCTTTGCGGCACATGGAGCCTTCTTCGGCGGATCTGGTGATAACTTCGCCTCCCTATATGAACAACTACCACTATCTTAGGAACACGAGGCCGCAACTCTTCTGGCTGGATCTTGTTCAAGATAATAGCGACGCCAGGACGGTCGAAACCAAGAATCTGGGCACATATTGGCAGACAGTCAGGGACAAGGAGGCGGTCCAGTTGCAATTTGGTTCAACAGGCCTCGATAAGATCTTAGAGGACTTGAGAAACACCAGAACAAAAGAAGGGCCATATGGCGGACCTGGGTGGGCCAACTACGTTGCCACCTATATGAACGACACCTTCGACTTTCTGAAGGTGCTCAGGGAAGTTTTGCAGAAGGGCGCTAGCGCCGTGATCGTAATCGGCAACTCGATCATTCAAGGGCAGGAGATCAAAGTGGAGTGTGCAATTGCCGAGCTAGCTGAAGCGGTCGGCCTTGATGTGAGAGGTATCGAACTTGTCAGGCAAAAGAGGGTGGGTGCGAGCATCACCCAATCGAAGGTGCGTCGAGGGGCAGTAATTCTCCAACGCAAGTAAGGTACTTTCCAGCAGTGCACGATCCCGACGAGGCGTTACCGCCTCCAGATCCGAATCGGCCATATAACCCTCTCGAGAAGCGAAGCTTGGCCGAGAGCATCGTCCGGGCGCTTCTGGCGCAACCCGCCGTCGGCTTGCCGCCGCCGAAAGCATTTGTTGGCGCGGGAATCTATGCAATCTATTATTCAGGCGCTTTTCCTCTGTATCGGCCCTTGTCCGTGGCGAACCTTGGCGGTCCATCGGTGCCCATTTACGTGGGAAAGGCGGTGGCCGAGGGAAGTCGAAAAGGAGGCTTTTCGGTTGATAAGTCGGCAGGTCCCGTTCTGATCAAAAGGCTCAAGGAACACGCCACCTCGATCAACCAAGCAGAGAATCTTGACCTCGCCGATTTCAAGTGCAAGTATTTGGTTGTCGATGACTTCTGGATAGGGCTTGCTGAATCCCTCTTGATAGAAAACTTCGCTCCCCTGTGGAACCGAGCCATTGACGGCTTCGGCAATCACGACCAAGGAAAAACACGTTCCACTCAACGTAAATCACCCTGGGACGCATTGCATCCAGGCCGCAGTTGGGCGGTCAGAATGCCCGATCCTGGCCTCTCGCACGAACGGTTAGAGCGTATCGTTGGGGAAGGTCTGCGGCATTTGAAGGGCCACGAGGAATAGCCCCAGGCGTCCTTGCTGGCATATGGCATGACGGACGTGTGGATTATGTGGGCCCAACGCCCCTTAGACCCCAAGCACTCAATTTCGGACCGATCCACGACGCCGGAGCTTTACTTCCGACCCTTTGCTCGGTCCGCGCAATTCCCGCAGCGGTAGTTCCATCCTTCTCCATCGTCGTTGAACCTGCCACACTCGGTGCAAGCGTAGTATGGTTCGCTCTTCCAGATTCGTTTGGTCACCCATTCATCGGGAATGTAACCTTCTGCCGTCGCATAGCCGCACAAAAAACCTCGCTGCAAACCTGTTGGCAATGTTCCGCCAACTTTTATCACCGAGAGTTCGACACCCTTTCTTGTGCCGGGCCGGCGAACGACTATCTTCTTTATCCTTGGATGGCTACTCATTGGAACGTTATGGCGCCTTTAGGACTTGCGGCGCCAGTATCGCCTCCATATCCCAATGTTCACACTAGATGAATATCATATAATGTCAATCCATGGAACCCAAGGTTTTGCAGGAGCACATAGAAGCGGCGTTGTCGCAATCCTCGACGGACGCGCATATTACGTTCCGACCCATGTTCGGCGGAATTCTTGGCTATTGCGATGGGCGGCCGTTCGTATCGCTCTCCAATGTGGGACTGGCCTTCAAACTGTCGGCCAAAGATCAAGAGGAGTTGCTCAGCCAGTCTGGTGCAGACCGCTTAAGATACGAACCCAGCGATCCGCCCAGTAAGCAATATATCGTTGTTCCTGAACGCTTTCTTCGGGATCAGGCAACACTCGCAGGATGGATGGAACGAAGCCTCAAATATGCTCGCTCGTTACCGGTGAAAAAAAGGAAATGATCCTAGTCTCACCTATTCTGCTGCGACAGGAATCGCCATTGGAATAGGGAAAGCGGCCCCATTGCTTCTGGGGATACGCGTCGCCAAACGTATAGGGCCTTCAGGATCTCGGATTTGAACGGCAGCGGCTTGGTCGGCTATGGCCTGAGCCTGCTCTTGAGGTAAGCGACCACCAACGTTGGTATTCGCAATGGCCAACGGAGGTCTGTAAACGGGCGGGATCTGCGGAATCACCGGTTGCTTCTCGAGCTGAGAGCGCCGCGCGAATCCAATCGCGGCAACAACGACAAGAGCCGCGACGACACAGGTGAGCAAGGCCATCGCGGCTGCCAAACCTCGCGGCTTAGAAAAGGACCGCACGTCTTCTATTGTGGCATTAGGGTAACGCTAACGCAACGGTGCAAGAATTATACAAAGGAATTTAAGCGGTGTGATTCCAAATTATGTTGTAAATTGCGTCTAGGTAAGAACCATGAAAAAGGTTGTTCTGTCTCTTGTTTTAATGGCCTCGACTCTAGGCCTTAGCGACGGCTTTGTCGTACAGTTCGCCCAGGGTGTGCAGGGGAAATCCGTGACTGTCTTGCTGGACGGCAGGATTGAACACACATTTGCCGGGAAAATGGGCTTTCGCAGCGCAACCGGTTCCTGGCTCTCGGTTTGCGCCAATATTCGAAAGCCGATTGTCGAGGGTCAATACTATTCGGCGCGCATCCGGGATACCGCCGCAGTCGGTGGAAATGTCGCCTTGGCGGGCAACATCGTGGCGAAGTTCTTCAACCGGGCGCATACTCCCGCCCAATCCGCTGCCTTACAGATCGCGGTATGGGAAGCCCTCGAATATGGGGATTCTGCTATGGGTCCAAACAGTGGGTCTTTCCAGGTCCGGGCCGACCCCGAGGTCCTTGCCCTTGCCGAGGAGTATTACGAAGGTCGAAAGGGCCCTGGGCATGCTAACTTTATGGAACCCATCGAGGCACAAGATCAGATCGGTCCGCAACCCGATCTGGGGAAGGACGATACGATTCCCAAGTAGAGGAGGGTTTCTCATCTGCACGCGCCCGACCCCGGTTGTCGTGCGTGCGCACTCATCTGAGGTCACGGGATAACAATCTAAGAAGCGTGTATAGCAACAAGAAGCGATGCAGATTCGTGCTGCCGTATTTCGCGGTCCAGGAACTCCTTTTGAAGTTAGAACCGTCGACCTCGACCCCCCTACTGCGGGAGAAGTCTTAGTCAGGATTAAAGCGGTCGGGGTGTGTCACAGCGATTGGCACCTCATGACGGGCGCCACGAAGCACCCCCTTCCCGCCGTGGCAGGACATGAAGGCTCTGGTATCGTCGAGGCCGTCGGCCGCGGCACGTCAACGGTTCAGCCTGGGCAGCAAGTTTCCCTGAACTGGGCGCCCAGTTGCGGTGAGTGTTATTACTGCACTCATGAGCGCCCCAACCTGTGTGCGGCGTACTTTGAGCCCATTTGGGCCGGCACGATGATCGACGGTACGACGCGGCTCTCGATGGACGGCTTGCCCCTTTATCATTATTGCGCGCTTGGGTGCTTTGCGGAGTATGCGGTGGTGGCCGAACAATGCTGCATTCCAATCCAGTCGGAGGTTCCCTTTAATGTTGCCGCTCTTATCGGCTGCGCTGTGACCACCGGCGTCGGCTCCGTACTGAACACGGCCAAGGTCAAAGAGGGAAGCAGCGTGGCCGTTTTCGGAGTAGGAGGAGTCGGCTTGAGCACGGTAATGGGGGCAAGGCTTGCAGGAGCCTCACAGGTCATCGCGGTGGATCCATTGCGAAAGCGTCTGGATGCGGCCCTCGAACTTGGGGCTACGGCCGTAGTTCTGGCTGGTCCCGAAGCTATGTCCACCATTCGCAGGTCGACGGAGGGCCGCGGAGCGGACTATGTGTTTGAAGCGGTTGGCATCCCCTCTGTGCAGGAGGAATGCCTGGAAGCCGTCCGCCCTGGCGGGACGGTCGTGTTTTCCGGCATCTCGCCCATGGGAAGTGTCACCAATCTTTCGGGAGCGGTCATCGTGCGGCATGAGAAGACAATTATGGGCTCCTACTACGGAACTGCCGACCCGAAGCGGGATTTTCCGAAGTATGCGGAGCTTTACCTTCAAGGGGCTCTTCCTTTGGACAAGCTTGTGTCCAAGACCTACGCGCTGGCCCAGATCAACAAGGCGTATGCCGACATGTTATCCGGCGAAACAGCGAGGGGGGTGATCGTGCTATGAGCGTGTTCTGGGTTAGGAATCTGGATCCGCGTCACCCGTCACGCATAGGCTAGGAGGCACCTATGAAGTTGGGCGCAAGGACTTGCGCCGCCAGAACGAGTGAGAGGGCAAATAGCAGCCCAATGATGGTCCAGTTGATCCAGTTGTTCCAGCGCTTGTTCGCGAACTCTTCCCCAAGCAGCTCGCGGTCGTTGAGCAGGAGTTGAAGGAAAATGATGGCGGAAGGGAGCATGATTCCTGCCAGTACTTGAACTCCGACGATAATGAGTTGAAGGGGCGCTCTAGGAATCAGAACGACAGCGGCCGCCAGCAGCACGAAGAGTGCATAAAGTGAATAGAAGCCAGGCGCCTTTCGTATCGGAGTGTGGAGGCTATGCGGCCAACCCTTCACCTCTCCGTACGCCCAAGAGCTTGAAAGAGAGATCGCGGTAGTTCCGAGAACTGCCGCGTTGACCATCATCAGAAGGATCGCGTCCTTCACGAACGGCCCAACGAAAGGCGCGATGGCTCCCGCCATCTGCGCCGGATCGGTGAAGCTGACACCCTTGCGGTAGGCCACTTCGCCGGCAAGCATCATGCATGCTGCGACGATAATGGTGAACACCGCCCCGATGAGGGTGTCCAGCCGTGCCCACTTCAGATCCGAGAACCGCAGCCGCTTGTCGGCCACGCAACTCTGCTGAAAGAAGAGTTGCCAGGGCGCGATTGTAGTGCCGACGATCGCGATGGTCAGAAACACGAGGTCTCGGTTAATGCCTTCCCTCGCCATCGTAGGAATGATCGAATCATGGGCTACTGCGCCCCAATTCGGCCCGCAGATGACGGCAATTGCAATCCAAACGATATCCAACAGGCAAAGGAATACAACAATGCGTTCCCAACGCAGATAGCTTCCCGTGGTGACGAGCAGAACAAGACCGACCGCTGCCGAGGGTACGGCGATCGTGGGCGCGACCCCCATCTTGCTGAGCGCCAACGAGATCGCCGCGAACTCCGTAACGAGGGTGAGGAAGTTCACGACCAGCAGGTCCACGAGAGAAAATGTGCCCCACCACTTGCCGAACCGTTTGTAGATCATGGCGGCATGGCCCTGGCCGGTGGCGATCCCAAGCCGGGCGACCATCTCTTGCACGAAGTAGCAGATTGGGAGGAGCAGCAGAAGCACCCAAAGCAGGTGTGTGCCGTATTGAGCGCCGGCCTGCGTATATGTGGAGACGGCGCCTGCGTCGTTGTCCGCCTCCATGACGATCAGCCCCGGCCCGAACACCATCAGGAAGGTGAGGAAGTTACGGGTTCGCGCGGACTTTACGAAGCGGTTGTGCGAGGATCCTTCGACTTTTCCGTTACCGACTGGTTCCCTGAGCCCCCTTATCCCAAACACGTTTGCACCGCCCAAACGAAGTGTGGTTTGGCGGCGAAACGTAAGCGTTCAGGAGGGTTCTCCTCCCGCACGGTGCTCTCAGAGTGGTGGCAAGGTCCGGAAACGATCCATGCGCGAGCGATCGACGCTTCGTAGCATGTCGGAATGTAGGGTTCTCCGTAGGGGTTGTTCCAAGTCTCGTCTTGCGGTTCCCGATGGAGCAAACAGGCTATGTTCCGTACCAGGCGTGCCCCCGAAGCGAAAAATGTCGGCGCCCGAAGGGCGCCATTCACGATGCCGTTGCGCATTGCTATGCCTCCTTTTTTGTCGCAGCAAATCGCTCGTGGCGACCCGCTAAAACGTCGAGAGGGCGTTCGGAGAATCTCGCTCCGAACGCCCTCTTCAAAAAGGAGGCTTACCCGATCATGCGATCAAGTTCAGCAGCGACCTCGTCCTCGCCCAACCTTATCTTCGCGCCCGAGCACGAAGGAGGTTTTGATTCCTTGTTTGCGTTAATACTATCGCAGTCCATATCTGTCGATTTCGCCCATATAGGGGCATTGCGCACCCATACGAGACGAACAGAGTCATCTTACCGCTTTGTTCTCCTGATAACTACGCGTCGGCGTAACTTATCGTTTTTTCTCGCCGATTATCGTTTGATGTGCATCCCAAACGTGCTCAGCGCTTCGGGGTGCAAACTGAGTTGTCTAAGACGTCAGCGCCACACAAGCTAGGGTCGGCTGGCGAGTGAATGCCATGTCGAGCGCTGGCCCCTCATTGCGGGCGTGGACGGTGGCGAGCCGCTAATCATTCGGCTTAGTAGGTTCGCCGTCATTTGACGAAGTGCAGGGCTTTCTGGGATTACCGGCCAGCCGCCTAAACCGGTTTGCTGGGCGGGTGGCGCGTAGACGTAGCTTTGGAAATCGCTCAGGGCCACAGACCAAAAGAATGTTCCGGCGTCGAACACCGCGGTGTTATTAGAGGAGTCCTCTACTATCAGCGCGCTGGTGATGCGGTTGCTTTGGTCATTTGCGCTGTAGGGAGACCAGCCAACGACGGTCGCGGTTTGGCCGGAACTCAGAAACCTCAGATCATAGAGATCGACTTCGCCCCCGATTACGCCGGGTATATGGTCGCCCTCGTTTAGACCTGTTCCTGTGTACATCCAGTGGTTTGCGTGCTTGACAACGAAATCGAAGGCGTTGAAGTTCAAAGCTACTGCTTCCCAAGACTGTTTCAGCAACCGTGCCTCAGGGTAGTTGATGCGAGCAGAGGCCCACAAGTCGGTGGATAGCGTGAGACCGAGGGCGCCCAAATCGCTAACTGGATCCACATAGGGAACGTAGCCCGGTTGGTTAAGGGACTGTTTGTAGTTAATGAGCAGTCGTCCCACGTTGGTAGAAGAGTCCGTACCATGGCGTACTTGCCAAAACATGTTGTTGGCGCCAAACCATGCTAAGTTGACCCCAGCGGCGAGGGCCGACTGCAAGGCCGCCCGTTCCTGTTGGCTCACATATTCGTCGTGCCCAGCCGTGATAACGGCTTTCGCATTTGTAAGCGTCGTTTCGCCCAGCGCAATTGCGAGATTGGTGGTGTAGGAAACGTTGTAGCCCAACTCTTCAAGGAACCGGGCCATCGGATACTCCCATAAAAACAGATGCTGAGATCCAAACCCCAGCCAATAGGGCCTGTTGAACGACTGGTAACTCGACCGGTCGTTCAACCCGAGGGGATTAACCCTGAAATTATCATACGCTGAGGTGCCTCCCCAAACGTTGTAGGCCTGATCCGTGTTGAATGGCAACTTGTAAAAAATATCGGGTGCGGCGGTGTCATCGCGCAAGACGAATGGTATATGCCACTGAGTCCCCGTATCCTGCTCTATCAGCTTAATTATATAGATTCCGGGCACATAACTTGGATCAAACGGAAGGACAATTGGCGCGCCCCAGTTCGCATCGACCATATTCGTCTCGTTGCCTGCCGCATCGGGATAGCTTGTAATGACAGTTGCGCCAGTTGGGTAGGGGTTCGGGGCGACCCAGGAGCCCTGGTCCGTACCGGGAATCCCTCGGATGTAGAATTTGAGTGACGCCCCGTTGCCCTGGTAATAGCCCAACCGATAGACCTCCAAATCGAACATATACGCCGTTGTGCTCACATACACGTAAAGGTATTCACCCAGGTTAATGCTGTCTTGACCCGCGTACCCTTGAATTTCGCCATTTGCCGACGGATTAGTAAGTTGCCAATCTGTGGTGCCAGGCAAGGTGTTCTCGGTTTGGATGATGTTGCCACCGGTTTGCGCATAGGCCTTAAACGGGATGACTGAGGCAGCCGCACCCGCAAGCATCGACTTTAGAAAACTCTTTCTCGAGATCATTAGGGTCTTGTCTTCCCAGTTGCAAGAGGTACTTCTTAGGCAACATTGACGGGAGAGCCGGATATTGCGGCCAAACGCGCAATCTGCTGAGAAGCGTTTGTCTATTAATGCGTTATGTGGTGGGCAAGGTTGAAGCCCCTTCGCGGGAACAAACCATGCTGGAAAATCGCGGACCACTTGCTAATTTCAAAGTTCTATGTTATAGTAGACGTATGACAACCTGCGATACATCCACAAACAGTTGCGATTGGGACCACATTCTGAAGACGATGACGTATGAGACGAGCTATTCTTCGAGACGACTGGCTGCGGTCGGAGGTTTCCGCTCCAACTATTACGCTCCTAAAGTGAATGATGTGCGACGTGTACGGACGCGCAGAAGGATTGTTTGGTCGCGAATTGTCTTGCCCTTGTTGGCTCTTTCGTGCTTGTCGGTCTACCGAGCCAACGTTAATGCTGAGAAGCAGTATCAAGACGACCTACAGACGACTTACCGCAGTGTTGGCGTTAAGTAGCGGATCAACTGAACCTCGGAAATGGGTAATAGGGTCGAGTTCGGATGCTGTGTCTTATTATTTTGTTGACTATTTCCTACTGTTGCGAACCGACCCTAGTGTTCAGCCTCGTGAGCTGCCCGGCTCTTCTCGTATTCCTTAATCAGGGCCTGCTGCTCCGGATGCGGCAAATCGTCGTAATGCGAAATCGCCAGGCTGAAACGTCCCCGGCCTTTCGTGATCGACCGCAGATCGAGTGCATAGCGGGTCATCGTGGCCATTGGAACTTGGGCATGCACCCGCGTCTTCCCTGGCGCGATTGGATCCATGCCTTGCAAGCGACCTCTGCGCCCGTTGAGATCGCCCACCACATCGCCAACTGTGTCGTCCGGCACGTCCACGCTTACGTCTAGAACTGGCTCTAATATCACAGGTTGGGCTTTTTCTGCTGCTGCCTTGAATGCCAAAGAGCCGGCGATCTTGAACGCCATTTCGCTGGAATCGACTTCATGATAGCTCCCGTCATAAACAATGGCTTTAAGATCGACGACGGGATATCCGGCGAGGAAGCCGTGGTCCATTGTTTCCCGGATGCCCTTCTCGACAGCAGGAATATAGTTCTTGGGGATCGAACCACCGACAACCTTATTCTCGAACTCGAACCCCGTGCCCTGCGTTAAAGGCTGCAGCTCAATCCAACAATCGCCGAATTGGCCTTTGCCGCCCGTTTGTCGTTTGTGCCTGCCCTGTGCCTTCGCCGAGCTTTTGATCGTCTCTCGGTAGGGCACCTTTGCTTCTTCCGTGTTGACCGTCACCCCAAACCGGGTTTTCAGCTTTTCGATGGTGCTGTCGAGATGGATGTCACCCATTCCTTCGATCACTTCTTGATGCAGCGCCGCACTTCGCGAGTACTTCAGGGTCGGATCCTCCTCGAGAAGCTTTTGAAGTGAAGGACCGAGCTTATCCTCATCCGCCTTAGTGATCGGTTTGATGGCCACCCGGTAAATCGGCTCCGGAAACGTGATCGGGGGGATCTTGATGCGGTCCCTCGCCGTTGTCAATGTATCGCCGGTGTGTGTGTCTTGAAGCTTCGCCAAGGCGCAAATATCTCCCGCTACGACGGCGGAGGCGTTCTCCTGGCCTTTTCCATGCGGGTAGTAAAGGTTGTGCAGCCGTTCTTCCCTGTCGCGATTAACGTTCAGTACTGCTTGGTCAAGCTTTAACGTGCCGCTAAACACGCGGAAATAGTTGATCTTGCCAACATAAGGGTCAGCCGTCGATTTGAAACAAAAAGCGGCAAGCGGACCTTCCGGATCAGGCTTAAACTCCCTGCCGTCGAAGGTTTTGGGGGCATCCTTGGGTGAAGGAAGCTCGCCGATCATGCGATCCAATAGCGTGGCTACACCGATCCCGCTCAAGGCCGAACCCAGAAGGACCGGCACCACTCGGCCCGTTTCAGTACCTACCAACAAGCCATGCTCGATTTCCAGCGGGTTCAGTTGCTCGCCTTCGAGGTACTTCATCGCGAGTTCATCGTCACCTTCCGCGGCCGCATCCATCATTTTTTCACGGCGTTCTGCAGCTTCGTCGGCGTATCCGGTCGGTACTTCGTCAATTTCGACGCCGCGGTCCTTGCCTTTGTAGACCGTCATGTTGAGAAGATCGAGCACACCGCTGAACGCCGCTTGATGGCCAATTGGGATTTGAACGCCGACGATCTTGCGGCCGTAGCGCGCATGGAGGGTGTTCATAAGGCCCTCGAAGTCAGCGTTGTCCCTTTCAAGTTTGTTAACAAAGATACACTTGGCCAGACCGTGTTCTTCAGCAACTTCCCAAGCCAACTCGAAACCCACATCAAGATCTGCTTTAGCCTCGCAGACGATGATCATCGATTCGACAACCCGCGCGACCGCATGAAGGTCGCCGATAAAATCGGGATAGCCGGGAACGTCGATCAAGTTGATCTTGTGCCCCTTCCACTCGATCGGCAGCATGGATGCGCTTAGACTTATTTTGCGCCTGATTTCGAGCGGGTCGAAGTCGCTTTGGGAGTTTCCTGCATCGACGCCGCCAAGCCGGTCGGTTGTACCTGCCGTATAAAGCAAATGCTCGACGAGCATGCTTTTTCCGGAGCCGCCATGGCCTACAATTGCGACATTGCGAATCTTATCTGCGGTGTACTGTTTCAAATCGGCTTTTCTCCAAAATGAAATGCTTACCCCATTGCCACCCATTCCTGCCTCATCATCTACTCCTGCACGGTAAATTAGAGGATATGAGACGAGGCTCGCCGGCGCCGATGCCCACGAGCCGTTGCCAGCCCCTGGCGATGCCATTCCCATGCCCTTGTCGCCTGAAGCCGAAGGCGAAGCAGGACACGTCGCCCACGACGGGGACAACCAAACTGTATTTTCACAGCAAACCCCTATGACCGATCTGCTCGCGATGGTGGCGTACGAGCAGGACGCCGAAACGGCCCTGGACAATCTCAATAGGGCGGCTCTGGAACTTACGGGGAGCAGAAACGCGATGATTGCTCGAATGAACGACGAGTTGGGTTGTCTCGAGCTCACACACGGTTTAGGAAGCGAATGGGAGCGTGCCTCCGGGGAAAAGGTGCAGGTCGACGTCAGTACCGGGAAGGGAATCGTTGGCTACGTGGCGGCTACTGGAACGAGCTTCCGCACGGGCAACGTCCGCGAAGAGCCCCGATATCGAAATTTGTTTGGAACCACCGTGAGCGAGATCGCCGTGCCCGTCCGGGATCGACATGGCCGGATCCGCGCCGTATTAAACGTAGAGTCGGACCGGGAGAATGCCTACGACGAATCTGCGGAAAAGCTTTGTGGCCAAATCGCTCTGTTTGCGGCCATTGTGCTGGACCGCCAGGAAGCTCAAACCAGAGAGCAAGCGCTTTTGGAAGTCGCCAATGCCCTGGACAAGGCCTGGACGGAAGAGGAGCTTATCGAGGGCGTTATTCGGGTTGCGGGCGACGTGCTTCGTTTTCAAGCGTTCAGCGTCTTTCTGCGAGATCCGCAGTCTGACCGGTTCATTTTGCGCGGCTCAGTGGGTAGGCTGCGCGATTCGGTAGGGAAGATAGGATACGGCAAAGGCGAAGGGTGCACTGGCTGGGTTGCGGAGACTGGCATCCCTGTCCTCCTCGATCATCCAACGGCTGATGCAAGATGGCGCGGCCTGCACGTCGAGTTCCCGAGCCAACAGATCGCCAGCTTCCTAGCCGTCCCGATCGTTTCCCGTGGCAAGACGATCGGCGTTTTGCGGGCAATTAGGCGCGTCACGGACAACGAGTTTCTCGACAACCGCTTCACGCAAAGCGATCAGAGTGTCTTGACGGCCGTGGCGGACCACATGGCCACCGTGTTGCAGAGCATCGGTTCTGTCCAAAGAATGGTTCACTCGGAGAGGATGGTCGCTTGGGGCGAACTGAGCGCCAAAAGCTCGCACATGATCGGCAACAGAATGTTTGCCTTGCGGGGAGATGTCAATGAGTTGGGATATCTTCTGGACCAACCGGAACTCGATCGAGGGGCTTTAAAGGAAATCTTCGGCCACCTCGCCATAGGAGTAACACGCATAGAAGAGATATTGCAGGATTTTCGCGACTTCTTGACTGCGACCCAAGTCGAGAAAGAGTCCGCCGATCTGAATGAATTTGTCTCCGAAACCTTGTCCGAAATGATGCCTCATCGCGGCGAGACTTCTATTTCTTTGGATCTATATCCGGACATGCCCCCAATCGAATTGGATCGGCGAAGGTTGCGCCGGGCTCTAAGCGAACTGATCGAGAATGCGTTCAATCACGTGAAAGGAGGCAGCATCCGCGTTGCCACCGCGCTTGCGCGGTCCGAGGATATTAGAGCGGCGGGCCTCAGGGAGGCGCGCAGTTATGCAACAATCGAAGTTGAAGATACAGGTCCGGGAGTGAACCCGGAAGAAAAAGAATTGATTTTTCAGCCGTTTTTCAGTAGCCGCGTCAAGGGCATGGGGCTGGGCCTTTCGATAGTGAAAGGGATAGTGGAGGCCCACGGCGGCGGTATCTATGAAGGGGGCGAGGAAGGGCACGGCGCGAAGTTTATAGTTCTATTGCCCCTCCTCGAACGTTCTAAGACGGGGAAACAATGAATATCGCTCCATTTGCACTATTGACATTTACACTGTATGCGCAGACTTCTCAGCAACCGCAGGCGACGGCGACGGTGACCACTCAGCAGGTTGCTCAGCCCGCAACTCAACCATCGGCTGCTTACTTGAACGATGAGCTTGGCCTCGCATTCGACCATCCGAAGACATGGAAGGAGTCCAAGGTTAAGGTAAAGAACAATGAGAAGATTGTTCTGACAGATCCCAAGTCATGGCACCCACCCCGTACGGACAGTACGACCAGGTTCCTCTTGCCGCTGCCTGGGGTAGACGAAAGGGGAATCTTGGAAATCTTCTCCGCAACGTTCAACCAGGATGAAGATACGTGGCAGATCGTTCAACGCGATATCAACGACAAAATGAACCGCACCGTTCTGCGTCAATGGAACGAGGAAGTGCTTGGCGTTCCCTTGCTGATGACGAAAATTGAATCGAAAGACAAGGGAGTTGATCTGATCACAGAGACGGGGTTGATGTACAGTGCTACTCCAAGAAAGCTGATCTTCCGGCTCACCGCTTCTCCGACCAATTTTGATAAGGCAGATTACGCTTGGAGGCAATCGCTGCAGTCGATAAGAACGACAGATGGCCGGCTTCCGTCTTCAGAGGATCCGGCTCGGAAACTGACGCCGAAGGACTTGACTCCCGGCGGATATCACAAAGTAATTTGGACTCCGCCGACCCCAGCCCAAGTCACTGTGATGAAGGGCGCTGTTTCGAACGAGGCGGCTGCAGGCGGGAAAAAGGTTTGGCTGCGGACTCCGGCAGGCTGGAAGGTTCAGAAAAATAGCGACGGAAGCTTTACTCTCACCTCGCCGTTGTTGAGCAGCCCCGCAAAGGTCACCGTAGCCAGCACTCTAGATTCTGATCCTCCGGGCAAAGCCCTCATGAGGTCTTCCGGCGCGACCCTCCAGGGTTTTACCAAGGTGCTGAAGCGTGAGGAAAAGGGGCCATATGCCAATCGAGCGCAAGTCCTTGTCGATTGGATTTGTCGCAGAGGCATGTCGGGAACGAAGCCAATGTTTAGCTTCGACTCCGCAGGAGCGAGCGGCGACAACTATTGGATTGTGAGTTGGACAGGCTCTGACGCGAGCGGCGCCGCGAGGGATCGAAAGGCTTTGGAATCCTTGTCGGAGATCATGAGCGTCGAAGCCGCTCCTTGATTGTCGCGTTCAGTTGTTCGAGCCCCGTCTGTAGTGTCGCGGTCCTCGCGGTCGACGGGGCCATTCTTTTTTCCGAGCTCGAAGTGACCCGTCACAATGCGGGCGGCGCATGCCTGAGAATGCTTGAAATCGGACTCAAGCGGCTTGGCATGAGGTTAGAAGAGACGAGCCTTTTCGCCGCCGATCTTGGCCCAGGGAGCTTCATCGGGGTGCGAGTGGGGGTGACCCTGGCGAAGACTTTGGCCTTCGCGACTAGCAAGCTATGCATTGGGGCATCTTCATTCGACCTCATTACTGCCGATCGCACTGTCGTTATGCCAAGCAAAAAAGCGGAGTTTTTCGTACGCATTCCAAATGCAGAAGTTTTCCGCACGGATAAGTTGCCGGAGCCGGCGGATTTTGTTGGCTACGGTTCAGGAATCGAGGAACCGGTCTATCCAAATGCGGCAAGGTTTGCGTCTTTACTGCAGAGGCTTCCACCGATGGCACCTGAGTTACTCATACCGCAATACATGATCGAGCCGAGTATTTCAACGCCCAGGAAGCCGTACATCCCGAGGGCAACGCTCGATGGCTAGCTCAGGTTCGACCAAACTCTCTTTCCAAAAGAACGTCTCCCTAAAACCTTTTACAACTTTGAAGGCAGGCGGAAATGCGGAATTGTTTGCCATTGCTCCCGCCATTGACGAGTTAGCCGATATTTGCTTGTCTGCGCAAAAGGATCAGCGCGAGATAACGATTATCGGGAGCGGAAGCAACGTTTTGCCATCAGATGCCGGGGTGCTAGGATTGGTCGTTCTGAATCAGGCACATTTGATCGAACTGGAACCTAGCGGCATCATTTGCGCCGATTCAGGATGCGGCTTCCAGGATTTGTTCCTTAAGACAGCACAACACGGGCTTCGCGGTCTGGAGTTTGCGGTGGGTATTCCGGGCACCCTAGGCGGCGCGCTCGTGAGCAATGCGGGCGCGTATCGAAGTTGTGTCTCAGAGTTTCTCACCGCCGTCGAGGTCGTCTTTGAGGGAGAGCGGCGATGGGTAGAGCCATCGTTCATGGAGTTTTCGTATCGCGACTCTATTCTGCGGCGGCAGCACCCTCCGCAATGCACGCTCTTGCGCGTGAAGATGAAACTGCCAAAGGGTGAGCCAAAGAAGATTTATGACGAGGCACGCGAATACCAGCGCCAAAGAATCTCCAAGCAGCCGGCCCCCGCCAGTGCGGGAAGTTTCTTTAAGAACGTGAACGATAGAATTCTTGCCGAAGGATTGGATAATTTGCCGCGAACGTTGCGCGTGGCAGGAGTCGTCCCCGCAGGCTATCTGATCGAAAAGTCTGGGTTGATCGGCTTCCGGTTGGGAGGCGCCATGTTTGCCCGACGCCATGCCAATTTCATTATCAATGTGGTCAACGCCTCAGCCGGCGACATCCGTAGGTTGGCCATGCTCGCAAAGAAAACGGTGTTTGACACGTTCAACGTAAAGTTGGAGGAAGAGGTGCTCTACCTTGGTGACTGGTCGAAGTTCGAGAGGGAGGTTGCGGAGGCCGAGTAGGCTCTTTCCTCGCTTCGAAAGGAGTTGCTTGATCGGCTCAGGGCAGTCCAAGTGGGCCGAATCTGTCCGGTACGCAGAATGCGGTTCTCCCTCGAAGGGAAGGATTAAAGACTGGTGGCCGCGGACAGCAACCTTGTGACGCAATAAGACTTAACGCCTTACTGCCAGGGTTCCCTTTTTGGATTGTGCCTAGCTAAGTGCGTCCTAGCTGCACCATATTAACCATCAACGTAAACGGCGGTGGGGCGTTGCTTATATGTTGAGGGAAAACACCGCGGAAGAGCACCTTGAACTGTCCGTTAATACTCAAATGCGCTCTGTATTGATCTCCCGTGAGCAGAAGAGCACCCGAGCTAAAGGAGTTCGTCAACAGGCTATTGCTAAAGTAATCCCACTCGTTGGTTTTCCAATTCCAGAGGTAAACGAAGTCGGTGACATTGATCGCGCCTGCGAGCACAAAATCGACTTCGGCAGTTGAAACGGGATTAACAAGTGCCGGGGGTTGGAAAGTGACGACGGCTGACGCCACCTGGCCGACGCCGGGCTCGATCACCGAGTTGATATTGAAACTTGTGTTGTCGTTGTAATAGGTGTCGGCAACAGTGCCCGACGTTGCGCCGCCTTCGAGCTTCGAAATCGCCACGGCAACAACGTTCTGGCGGTTGACGGCGATCTGGAACGCGTTGGAACTAATACCGTTTGCCACTACCTCGACCGTCGAGTTCCCTGTCTCAGTGGCGATGGGTACATCGAACTGAGTCGAAACGATCGTCGCGCCCGTTGCCACCGCCATCGTGCTATGGTCGTGGGTTCGGCAATAGAATACGTGTCCTGTCGCGTTGTTGGTGATCCGAACGATTGGGTAGTTGGTCGCAGCTTGCACATCGTCCCCATAGGCGTTGCACTGGGAGAGGCCATTCAACTGGGTTCCTCTTAGAATGTTGTTTTTCGAGCCCGGAATCAGGTTCTGTCCGACGCTGACGATGGTTGGCTGCCATTTTTTGTTGGCAGCGCCTGCTGGAGTGTAGATCTCGACATCGTTGCTGAAATCCGTGACCATAACCTGGCCCGTCGGCAACACCAGCATCGTGGTTACGAAACTTGTATCAGACGGAGCGTTAGGAGTGTTTGGCACGGGGTTCATCTTCGCCCCATCGAACTCATAGAAGCTCATTGGGGAGTTTCCAAAGCCGGGGCTAGCGGCGAAAAGAACGTTATCGTCAGGCAAGAGGCAGCAAGGGCCGTCCTCGATATCGAGCTGTGTGGTGCCGACGGTCGGGATATTTGGACCCGCTGCCCAACTGCCCGCTCCGGTGCTGGCAGTTGGAGGAGTATAGATTGCCGTGTATTTAGTTGCGCCCAAAGCAAACACGGTGCCGTCGTAACGGAGCACCATGGGCCCGAGCTCAAGCGTGCTAGAGTCCGCAAGGCTGTTCGGTGTACTGCCCGCGTTGATCCATTTGCCCGCAAGATCACCTGAAGGGATGTACCTTTCTGCAGCAGGAGCGTTGGGAGCGTCGACCGTCAGAATCGAGCCGTCGGGAAGGAGGGTCCAGCCCTCTTCATCGAAGGCATCGGCCTTTCCGCTAGCGGCCACCAACGTGAAGTTGAGGGTCTTCTCGTTGAATGCGGCCATTTCCGTGTTAAATGGGTTGGCGAGGATCAGCCGGCCACTGGGCAAAATTATGCATTGCGCATCGCCGATGTTGCTCCAGCCACTGGGCGCAGTGACAGGTTTCCAACTGTTCGCAACTGGGTCGTAAAGGGCGCCCAAGTTGGTCCAAACTCCTGGTCCGCCCAGGTTATATTCACCACCCATAACGAAGACCTTGCCGCTTGGCAAGACGGCCGACGCATACCAGAGCGGGCCGTAACCTGTGGGCATGTTAGCCACTTGGCTCCAGGTTCCGTTGATATAGCTGCCCGTTTTGTCGGGCGTAAACTTCCACCAGTCACCCGCGTCGAAATCCTGGCAGAGTACGGTTCCATCGGTGAGAAGGAGGTGGTTGCCGGCGCCATTGGCGAAATTTGGCTGGTGTTTGAGCGGGGTCCACGTCGGCAAAGCGGCAAGTGCCGTTTGACCCATAACGGCGACCACAACGACTGCGATAACCAAAAATAAACGAATGTATTTCAAAGTTAATTCCTCCGCGCTGAAGGCAAATCCATCAACTTGGGCGATAGAACCTTTTAGGGAAGCGTATTTGGGCGCACCCCGTCAATTATATCGAATTTCGACGCAGAATACAAGGAATCCGGTTCGCATTGAGATGCTAATAGTTAGTATTTATTGTACCCTCTATGCATCCAGTTGCGAAGCAGCGGGAGCTAGGCGGGCCAAGATGTGGACGGGCGCGAGATGGCGAATCGTTCTCTGGATTCTTTAGGTTTCCCCTTGTCACCATGATATGGCCTGCGGCGACGTCTAGTCGCCGTGGCGCTCTCTGGCAGGCAATCCGAGGGAATCCCAGTAGCTGCTGCATCCCGAAGAAATCGACAGGATCTCAGGACCTTGACGAGAACAAGATAAACTGACGCAATGCGCTGGCTCCTGTCCCTTCTCCTGCTTTCGATGTCCCTCTCGACCATTGCTCAAGGCGACTCCAACACAACCCAGCGAATGGATTGGTGGCGAAAGGCCCGCCTTGGAATGTTTATTCACTGGGGCCTTTATTCGATTCCGGCAGGGAAGTGGGGCGACAACACGAACTATGCCGAATGGATTCGGAACGAGGCACACATTCCCGTGAGGGAATACGAGAAGTTTCGAGACCAATTCAACCCCGTCGACTTTGATGCCGAAAAGTGGGTGAAAATGGCCAAGGATGCGGGCATGAAATACATCGTGATCACCACGAAGCATCACGACGGGTTTTGCAATTTCGACTCCAAGTACACCGACTGGGACATCATGCATACCCCGTTTCATCGCGACATCATGAAGGAGATGGCCGACGCATGTCACAAAGAGGGAATCCAGATTTGCTGGTACCACTCGATCATGGATTGGCACGAGCCGGACTATCTGCCTCGTCGAGATTGGGAATTAAAGGACAGGCCGGTGGACGGCGCCAACTTCGTGCGCTATGTCCAACATCTTCGCAACCAGGTTACCGAACTGCTCATGAACTACGGCCAGATCGGAGTAATGTGGTTCGACGGCCAGTGGGAACAGACCTGGAATGCCAAATACGGGCAACCGCTATACGATTTGTGTAGGAAGTTACAGCCAAACGTGATCGTAAACAACCGCGTTTCCAGCGGCGAACCGGAGATTGGAGATTTCTCAACCCCCGAGCAGTACATCCCTCCCACGGGCCTCTCCGGTGTGAGTTGGGAGACATGTATGACGATGAACGACCATTGGGGTTACAACGCCTACGACAAAGATTGGAAATCTCCCGCGATGCTGATCCGCAATATCATCGACATCGCTTCGAAAGGAGGGAACTATCTGCTTAACATCGGCCCAATGTCGAACGGCGAATTTCCACCCGAAGCCGTTCAACGGCTGAAGGCGATCGGTGACTATATGAGAGTCAACGGCGACGCCATCTATGACACCTCGGCCTCGGTTTTCGATCAACTGCCCTGGGGACGTTCGACCACACGCCGAAATGGGGCGACGACCGCGCTTTATCTGCATGTCTTCGATTGGCCCGCGACCGGCCGGCTTGTTGTCCCATCGATCGGCAACAGAGCTGAAAAGGCGGAGTTGCTGGCAACCGGCGAGAGACTTGAGATCGACCGAGATGGATCTGACCTCGTTATCCATGTGGGCGCCGCCGCACTTGATCCGATCAGCACCACCGTTGTGCTAACCGTCGAAGGAGAGCCGGTGATTTACAAAACTCCGATAATCCTCGCTCCGTCGCCCATCTTGGTGAGTTCGATGAGCGTAAGTCTGGACGGCGGCACGGGCCAAGATATCCGGTATACAACCGACGGCGCGGATCCAACCTCCTCATCGAGCGTGTATTCCTCTCCTATTTCGATTGCCGACACGACTACGGTGAAGGCAGCCGCGTTCCGCGGAGCTGACCGCGTCAGCGCGATTTCTGCGGCAACTTTCCAAAAGGTGACGCCGAAGCCCGCAAGCGAGGTTCATGGACTTAAGCCTGGCATGTCTTGCAACGAGTATCACGGTAAATGGAGGATAATGCCCGACTTCGCAGCGATGACGGCGAGCAGGTCTTTTGTTGCAAACAGCCTAACAGTGCCGACGGTAGGCAATGTTCCGGAAGAGTTTGTCGGGCGTACGTATTCTGGCTATATTCGGGTTCCCGCGGACGAGGTTTACAACTACGCTCTCACTTCTGACGACGGCTCTAGGCTCTTGATCGACGGCGAGGTCGTGGTCGATAACGATGGACTGCATAGCGAGAGCATGAAGAGCGGAAGTGTCGCCCTTGCGAAAGGGCCCCATAAGATTAGAATCGAGTGGTTTAATAACAGCGGTGGGGCCGCTCTGGATTTGAAGTGGGGCAAGATTGGGGAAATGCTCCACAACCTTGCAGCGAAGGATGTCGGGCACTGAAGAAGCGCTGGTTTCCAGTGCTTGACTTGGCTTTGCGTTGGAGTTGTCCGGCAACAAGGAGGACCAACTCCTGCCCTCCAGCGCATCATTTCGCTATCGGGGAACGATGACACGCACGATCTGTCCAAGTCCGATTGGAGGCGCCCCGAAACCAACGTTTGAGACGTAAAGAGCGCCATCCGGACCGAACGTCATCGCCGTCGGAAAGCTCAGGCCCGTCGCGATGGTTTCCAGGCTGCCGTCGCCCTCCACGCGCAGGATCATTCCCGTGCCCGCCGCCGGCGGCCCTGGGAATGGCTGGCCCGTGAACGATTCCAGGACATACATGCGGTGCCGATCATCGAAAGCGACGCCTTGCACCGCTGTAAGCCCAGTGGCCGCACCCTTGATTTGCCCGCTCGGAGTGATCTTGCGCACCGCCTCGCCGCCCTGTACCATTGGGAACTGGCCCAAGAAGCCTACATAAAAATTGCCGTGGTAGGCAATCGATGTCGGGCCAAGCCAAAAGGAATTCCCGGAAGGATGAGTTGCTGAGACGTCTATCACCCGAGTAATCTCTCCGTCCCTTGTGATCTCATCAATCTCCTCATGGTTGGGCTCGACGGCGTATAGGCTGCCGTGCACTGCAACCATGCTGTACCAAGTGCCGTCCGGCTCAAAGTCCGCCGTGTCCGGATTAGCAACGGGATTGGCCTTCTGGAAGGCGCTCAGATCGGCGATGAGCGTCGTCGTCCCATCGCCATTCACCCGGAGGATGCCGTTGGTGGTTCCAATCAATCCGTGGGAAGGACCTGCACCTGCCAACAGAGCGTATAGCGTGTCGCCGAGGAAGGCGACATCGGACACTCCGCTGACCAGAGAACCGCTCGCGGGGTTCGTCTGGCTCGAAGGCAGCCCGTCCACGACAGTTGTCACCACGCCGTGGCGACTGATCTTGGAAATCCTGGCAGTGAAGCCTCCGGTGTAGGGACCGATGGGGAAGGGCACTTGGTCGGTCTGCCCAACCGTCGAGAGAGTTCCCCCTGCCCCGCCTTCGGCGACATACAAGTAGCCATCGGGCCCAAACTTGAGGCCACGAGGGTTGTTCAAGCTGGTCGCAAAGACGGTGGCATTCGAGGATAATTGCGCATAGGCCGCGCCGGCACTGCCGATGGCGAATGCGGCGAGCAGGATTGATGCTGGCATCGATTTGCGTATCAGGCGTACTAGCGAGTGTTCAATAAAGGTTGCATTGTTCATTGTCGAGTTCCTGACGAATTTAGAGCATACGACCAGGCCTCACTGGAGCAAAGAAGATGAAGCCCAAAGGATGATTCTTCGTTAGCTTAGACACATGTTACCGACTGATCGTGAAATGAGGGCCCTCCCAGTAAAGACAGGTATTTTTACCATTGGCTTTCTCAATCCAAATCCAAAATAATCCACAATCCAAAATTGAGTTGCCCTATGGCCCGACCCATGTTCCCGCAACCAGGGCTACAGCTCGGGCCGACCACTTCGAAGCTGGCGAACCATAATAGGCTGTGCATCAGGTCGACGTGAACCTCTTTCACTGGATTAACGGATGGTCGAATTCCTACGCCCCTTTCTATGATTTCCTGAGCGAAGCAACGAAGTGGATTTGGGTTCGAATCGCGCTCGGCCTAATCGCAATCGCCCTCATCGCGGCAGGACCGCAAACGCGCAAGGCCGCGTTCCTTTCCCTAGCCGGCTTCCTACTTGCCAATTTTATCACTGATCAGTTTAAGAACTATCTGCCCCTGCTCAGGCCATGCGTGGAGTTGTTTCCGAACGTCGTCAATCACGGCGTCGGATTCCTAGATTCTAAGGGAACAGCTTCTGCGCACGCTGCTAACACAGCAGCGATCGCTTTTGTGATGACCTTCTTTCTTCGCTACTGGGGCCTAATACCTATCGCCATAGCATTCTTCACGGGAGTTGCGCGTATCTACGTTGGAGTCCACTACCCGTCGCAAGTGTTGTTGGGTTGGGCTTGTGGAGTCGCTGCGGGAGCCGTCCTAGCTTTGCTGTACCGAACTTACGATAAACGAAAGAACCCACAGTCCGAAGGTTTGCCCATGGGTGTCGAACCAGGAAACCTCAATGGTTAAGCAGGCTGGTTGGCCGACATATGGTCCTTTTTGGATAACAATCGGATTTGCGGCCTTATGAAGAATCTTCGACCCCAGCAGGTTGGCATCCTGATAGCAGCGGCTGTCACGGTCCTTCTATGGCTCGTACCAGGGGGCCAACTCATCGTACTGCCTCTGCAGTATTTGAACACCCACCTCCACGAACTTAGCCACGCTCTCGCGGCGGTATTCTCGGGTGGTTCCGTGGACACGATCCACGTCTTCGCCGATGGCTCAGGAGTAACGCAAGCCTCGATCAGCCATCCTGTAATTGTAGGGAGCGCAGGCTATGTCGGATCTTCGCTCATCGGCGCGGCCATCATCGTTGCCAGTCGGGATGAGAGAAGTGCGAGGCGGTCGCTTCTCGCGGTCTTTGGTCTGCTATTGATCGAATGCTTGCTCTGGCTTCGCGGCGATGCGATCGGCATGACCTCAGGCTTTAGCTATATGTTGCTCTTTCTCTTTTTGGGTCTGAATCTGAGGGGTCGCCTTGCAGTCTTTGCTGCTCAGTTCGTGGGCCTTCAGCAGTGTCTGAATGCCCTGCAGGCTGTGCTTGTGCTCTTGAATCCTCGGATACTAGCGTTCACTGACAGCGATGCAACAATCCTGAAGGATGCCACCGGAGTCCCGGCCATTCTTTGGTCGTCAGGGTGGGCGTTGCTCAGCGTGACTCTTATGGTTTTAGCGTTTCTGAGCGCTTGGTCGAAGCCTAGGGACCGTCCCGGATCACAGGCTGCGGCTCGGTAAGGTCCACGTTCCCAAATGATTCGATCGGCTTACCCTGGGCATAGAACAGGACATTTCGCACATCTGGGAATTGACCCAGATTAGTGAGGATGCCATTCAAAAGAGCAGACTCATCGTCTGTGCCATGGGTTTGGTTCATCGCCCCGTTAAAGTAAAGAGATGCTACGCCGCTCTGAATATCGACCGACAAGAGCCTGGCGCCCGGGTCCGCGATCTTGGTGTCCTGCAAGAACTGATTTACGACAAAAACCTTCGCGTCTTCTCCATCGGGAACTTCAACGGCTTTTTTCGCGAAATGAAGCTGTCCGCTATCCGAGACAGGCTCAAAGACGAACGCACCTTGTTGGTTGTCCGTTACGGATACGTCCGGCCTGGATCGATGCGCCTTAGGTTGGCGCGTTAACGACTCCTCGTCGGGCGGCTGGATTTGACCGTGCTCATAGTGTGGAACGACGTCGGCGTGAGCGACCTTTATGTATCTCGCAACTGCCGCCACGGCCCCCGCGCATATGAGCACTGTGATCAGAAATCCGGCCTTGGAGGGACCCCTACCTCGAGTCTTCTTCTTTGGCATTGCTTAGAAACACCTTCACTCCTTTGACGATCGCTTTTGCAACGATGATCTGGAAGTTCTCGTCGCACATCTTAGTTCTATCCAACGTACAATTGAGGTATCCCGTTTCAACGAGGATTGCAGGCATCTTGCTGTATCTCAGCACCGCAAATCCCGTCCGATACCGGCTTGTATCGCTTGAAACGCCGAGCTTTGGCAGGCCGCTCACTTTCGCTATCTCGTGTTCTACGCATTCCGCGAGGGTCTGGCCCGTGGGGTCGTGGCCATGATAATAGGTGGTGGTACCGGAGCGGCTCTCTCTGATCGCGTTCGAGTTGATGTGGATGCTGATGAACAGATCAGCCCCATTGTCGTTCGCAACTGCCGACCGGTCCTTCAGCGGAATGAAAACATCCGAGTTCCGGGTCATGATGACCGTGGCGCCTTCTGAGGCAAGGTCTTCGCCCAGGTCCGCGCTAATGGCAAGCGTCAGGTCCTTTTCATTGATCTCATGATCTGGGCTTCGGGCGCCCGTATCCTGTCCGCCGTGACCGGGATCGATCACGATCGTTTTTCCTCCGAGCCCGCCACTTCCAAGCGGCTTGTGAAAGGTGAGTTCAACAGTGCTGTCGTGCGTCGAAAGTTCTAGGCCCATTGGCTTGCTTGTCTGGAGCCTTAGGATCGAAGCGCCGACAACTTCCTTGAGGCTCACCTCTTCAATGCTCTCGGTATCTAGTTTAAGGATGGGCTCAGTAAAATGAACGCCTGGGAGCGTTAGTTCGAACGTGTACAAATCAACCCGTCGCCAGCGCAAGGGCGCTGTTCCGGTAAGCGGGGCCGACAAAGGAATCGCGACCGTCAGGGATCGTGAAGTTTCACCGAACAGAACCGGCGATTTGGCCCCGATTTGCCCTGTCGCCGGACTGGTTGCCGGAGGCGTTTGAGGCGTTGTTGTGTTCGGGGGTTGAACCCCTTCGTTGTCGGTACCGCCATTTTCGGAAGTGCCCTCCCTCAATCGATAATGGCCCGAGAAATCCACGTTGTATACAAAGTGGCGCGTTACGTCGTCGGCGTTCTTGAGCGTTTTAGGTACATCGTCCGCCTGGTAAACGATGCGGACCGTGTCGGCACTAAGTTGTGAGGCGTTCACATTAGCGGGCAGTTGTGAACTCACCCTAGCGCCCAGAATCATGCCGCGCAGGTCGACGACCAACCTCGAAGGATCGGTGAGGGGAAACACATGGGGCTTGGAACTGATCGTGCTGTCGACCTGCAGGGCACCACCTTTGATGGCGATCATCCGAACCTCTCCCAGGACATCTAATTCGTCGCTTCCATGCCATCGGCAGGTGGCCCCGAGTTGCTCGACGATCGCGCGAACAGGTACGAGAACGCGCTCATGAACAATCTTCGTGGGAACTTTGAGGGTGCGGCCTTCAGCTTGGATAGTGGCGTCAGCGTCTTTTATGGTAAACGGCCAATGCCAAGATGTGAGGACGCTAGGAGCGATATAACACTCATCTCCAACGCGCCAAGCTTCGGCAGGGCCCACATTGCTGTAGAGGACCTCAACCTGTCGAGGCACATCTTGCTGGGCCGCTGCTGTCATCGCCATCCATGGAACCAGACAGATCAGCAATCGCTTCATGCTATGCGTTCGGTCATTGTAACTCATCTTAGCGACGAACTGCAACCTTCAGTGTAAATACGGGCTTCCGGCAGCTCAAGCTCCCGACTTCCAACGAACATTGCCGCAATATCGGCGTAGTAATACTATCGGGCGAATTGCGAAAAAGAGAAGACTTCTCCAAACACTGGCCATTCGGGATTTAGCGCACCGAGCCTAACGCCTTACCCACCTCCGCCTTTCCCCTTGCCTACCACCCAGGAGATGTCGAAACCCATGATGACCGCACTTCGCGACCCTGCACCGGCTCGACCCAGTCATTAACTTCAATTGGAACGGAAGCTCGCATATCACTGGCGTTGGCGGGGCCGAATGGTGCGCGGAATGGGTGGGCTACATTCAAGCCGAAGACAACCAATCCTATGCGTTCAGCACGAAGTTCATGGATTCGGTCACAGTGTCGGTAAACGACCAGCAAAGTGATCTAAGCCCGATCCCCTTGCAAGCGGGCGGGTCACTGCCGAGGATGTAACTATAAGGAAACAGGCGCGGTGCGGCAAGGCGGCGCGAATGCGCCGCCCTTGCAAAGAATTGCTCCGGCGTGGCGTGGTTGAGCATAGCTCACGCCCACGCATTCGCCCGACCAGCACCTCAGTTTTCAGACGAGCTTCCACGGAGTGGAACTCCGGGGCTCGTTCACGCATCCAACTGAAACAAGGATGGGTGTATTGGCTCCACGGGCGGGTTGCGCTATACTTATTATGGAGAGGCATTGGAGAACATTCTGACGGAGCCGTTGGCTTTCCCAAGCAAGGGCAAAGCTGACAAAGTATCTGCAAGGGGGAGGCAGCCAGGGCTTGAAGGTGAAGAAGACTTTCGCCAGGTAATTCTTTCTATTCCTGCAGCGGTATATACGACTGACCGCGAGGGGCGGATTACGCTGTATAACAATTGTGCCGCCGAGATGTGGGGCCGTCGCCCAGAAATCGGCAAGGACATGTGGTGTGGTTCATGGCGCATCTTCGAACCTGACGGAACGCCGTTGCCACATGATAAATGCCCCATGGCAGTCACACTCAGCGAGGGCGTGGGTGTACGAGGCCAGGAAATCGTCGTCGAAAGACCTGATGGCTCACGTGCTTGCGTTCTGCCGTATCCCGAGCCGCTACGAAATAAATTCGGTGAAATCGTGGGCGCCGTGAATATGCTCGTGGATATTAGCGACCGAAAAATCGCCGAAGAGCAGATTCAAGAGCTCAACCGATGCCTTGAGGCGCGGGTAGCCGATCGCACGGCCCAACTTGTCGACCGAACTGCCCAACTGGAGGCGTTCTGCTACTCCATCGCCCATGACTTTCGCCAATACACCCGGGGAGTTAGCCTGAATGCCCGGTTCGTTAACGAACTCGTGCCTCATTTGGACCAGGAAGTCGCAGATACTCTCGATCGCCTGGTGAGTGATGCCAGGCATTTGGAACAACTTCTCGCGGATTTGCTGGCCTATGCCCGCTCATCTTCGCAGGCGGCTCGTAAAGAGCATATAGATTTGACCAGCTTGATTCTCCATTTACAAGCTCAACTCACAGAGACTTACCCTGACGCTGAGTTTCACGTTCAGCCGCTATTAGCGGCAAACGGTGATCCTGCTTTGATCGGGGTGGTGTTCCAGAATCTCATGGACAACGCGTGCAAGTACGCAACTATTGGAACTCGACCTGTCATCGAGGTCGGGTGTGTCGACGGCGTGTTCTATGTGCGTGATAACGGCATTGGGTTCGACATGGCTTACGTCGATAAGGTGTTCGAACCTTTCGAACGGCTTCATACAAATGGCAACATTCCAGGAAGCGGCATTGGTTTGGCGAGCGTTAAGAAAGCCATTGAAAGGCATGCCGGACGCATCTGGGCCAGCAGTTGCATTGGCCGGGGCTCGACATTTCACTTGACGCTTCCCGACTAGCGGAGAACAGTTCCTATAGACTTGGGAACACGGCCTAGGACGCTTTTCCTTTCCCTGGTCTCTTGTCCGGCCCGGCGTTGCCGAAATGCTAAAAGCTTTCCTTTGCAACTAAGGTTCATGACTTCGTTCCCAGAAGAAGGCGAGCGATCAGATCGCCGATCCAAGTTCCGACCAGGCCAAGCAAGACACTGCCGAAGACGTTTCCAAACGCGTACGCGAAGCTTCCTCGCTGAATAAGGTTGTACGTTTCGAGCGAGAATGCCGAAAAGGTGGTGTATCCCCCAAGGAAGCCAACGACCACGAGGGCGCGCCACTGGGGCGCCCAGTTTAGGCCGACTAAAAGGCCAAGGAACAGACCGATACCGAAACAGCCCGATAGATTTACCCAGAATGTGCCCCATGGAAACGGCGTATCGGTTCGAGTTTGAATCCATCTGGTGAGCCAGTAGCGACCGTTTGCGCCAAAACTGGCGCCTAATGCGATCAAAAGGCTGTCCGAGAGCCACTTCACTTTGGAGATTCTGGCAGGAAACTCTCAGCAACGATGCCCCGGCCAAAGCGTGACCGGCACCCCGCAAACACCGACACCGAACACACAACGCTTCCCCCATTTTCTGG
>Ga0207038_10087_pt1 | contig 27993 bp, 16 predicted proteins | sample Alteio_BWMinCont_76_FD_153285 | JGI IMG/M metagenome (GOLD analysis project Ga0207038, IMG submission 153285) | Enriched cells from forest soil in Barre Woods Harvard Forest LTER site, Petersham, Massachusetts, United States -... | ecosystem: Environmental > Terrestrial > Soil > Temperate forest >...
CAAAAAAACCCGGTGAAAAGTCGGCCGTCCGATACCTGGAACCATTCTGAAATCAAACAGGAAAACGGGAAGGTGAAATTTTATTTGAATGGGATATTAACTGCGGAAGAAGATTTCGCATCCAAAGCCTGGGCCGATAAAGTCGCTAAATCCCATTTCAGCAGGTTCCCCGAATTTGGCAAAAACATCGAAGGTCGTATTACATTGCAGGATTGGTCAACAGGTGTTGCTTTCAGAAATGTAAAGATCAAGACGTTATAAAGTTGTATGCGATGGAAATAATGTCTCCATGTGGTGGTCCAGGCGTCAGGTAATTCTTACCTTTAATCTGATTACCCGCCATAATGAATAAACTTTACATACAGATTTTTCTCCTTTTGATCGCATCTTCGGCCTTTTGCCAGGATGGCGATTTTTTTAAACCGAACCCTGTACGAAGGAAACTGAAAGCCGTAAAGATTACCGGCAACATAAAAATTGACGGTGTGTTGAACGAACCGGAGTGGAACTTAACTTTAGGAGCTTCGGATTTTATCCAGATAGAACCTTACCAGGGGAAGCCATCAGAATTTACTACAATTATTAAAGTATTGTATAATCAAAAATACTTATATGTGGGTATCATCTGCAAGGACCCTAAGGGACGGAAAGCAATAATGGCCACTGATTTCGCCCGCGATTTCGATTATTTGCGGCATGACCTGGTCAATTTGTCCTTCGACACATTTAACGATCAACGAAACGCAATCGTTTTTGCAACCAATGCATATGGTGTGCAGCGCGACCTGTTGTCCTTTGATGATATTTACTATGACATAGACTGGAACGGGCTTTGGAATGTACGGACAACCCGCACCGATTCGGGATGGATGGCTGAAATGGCTATCCCCTGGAAAACCTTGAGATATCCGAAGAGTGCCGACAGCATTCAAAGTTGGGGTTTCAATGCCTACCGGAACAGGCGGCTTACCAATGAGATCAGCGCGTTTTCACCTTTTCCGCGAATATTTTCGGCAACCCACATGAATTATGCCGGGGTGATTACTAATTTGCAGCCGCCCCAGCCGTCAACTAATATCATTGCAGACCCTTACGTTCTGTTTTCCAATGACCGGTATACAAACTTTGGTAACTCCGAACCGGCCCATACTTCAAGTTTTAAATATGGAGGAGATTTGAAATGGGCAATAAATCCTAATTCCGTGCTCGATCTCACGGCAAATACCGACTTCGCGCAGGCTGATGCTGATCAGGAAGTAAATAATACAACCCGGTTTAACGTATTTTTTCCTGAAAAACGGCAATTCTTCCTGGAAAACGCGTCACTTTTTGGTGTTCAGATTACTACCAACGGTGACGGGGCGGGAGGGTCGATCCATTATCAGCCCTTCAACAGCCGGAATATTGGACTCGATACCAGCGGCAATCCCATCCCGATAGTTGGTGGTGGCCGGTTTGTATATCGGTCGTCGACAGTAAATTACGGGGCAATCGCAATCCGTCAACAGGGTTACGACGGGGGAGCCCCTACCAATTTTTTTGTAGGCAGATTTTCACAGAATTTCGGTAGTCAAAGCCGAATTGGGGGAATGGTATCGCTTAAGGAACAACCTGGCGCGGCAAACATTGAATCGACAATCGATGGATTTTTTCGTTTGAACGAATCAAACTCTATAAATGCCATGTTTACCCAATCAACCACGACAAACACGGGCGCCCGGGGTTTTGCCGGGGTGGTTCAGTACTTCAGCAATACAAATGATCACGAAATCTGGTGGACCGAGTCTGTTATTACAAAAAACTTTGACCCGCAAATGGGATTTGTATCCCGTAGCGATGTTATCGCAACTACCCCTGGCATGAACTACTTTTACCGGGGGAATCTTTTGCCATTTAAAAGCTTTCTATTGTCCTATGATCCGGGAATATTACCGGAGGTTTACTTTACAAGTTCAACGGGAAAATTCTCTGAGGCCGATCTGCCTTTTTACCCGCTCTGGTTCAATTTTAAGGACGGGGGCTTCTTTGGGTATGCCGTAGAGTCATACTGGCAGAACCTTACTACGACCTTCGCACCGTTAAATGTGAATATCGCCCCTGGCACCTATCATTATTTTAATCAGCAAATCCTTTTTTCAACCGACCCCTCAAAAATCGTAAATGGCTCCGTTACCTTCACAACGGGTACCTATTTCAATGGGGAACTCACTACAGGGGATTATAAAATTCAATTTGCCCCAATCCCAAATGTGTCATTTACGGGAGAATATAATCCAAATTACTTCACAAAGGTAGGCAGCCACAATACAACAAAAACAGTTAACTTATTTGTTCTCCAAACCCGCCTGGCCCTCAATCCCAGGCTGCAATTTACGGGCCTATATCAAAAAAATTCCCTGAATAATTCAAATGCATACAATTTGCGATTGGCGTGGGAATTTTCGCCTTTGAGTTATGTTTACCTCATTTACAACAGGGGGGTGAACAGCCAATTGAATGTTCCGCAGGCGATTGCCCAGGTGGAAGACCATATTATATTTAAGGCTAGTTACATGCAGCAATTTTAAATAGCGGAATCTGGCTGCCCGGGAGTTCGATGCTGTTTTCTTTTTGCAGCAATTCTTCTTGTCATAGCGTTAGTCTCGCAAGTCGTAATTTGCCAATCTTTCCCCGGCAAGAGGTGCATTTAAGTTCAAAAGTTCCGTGTTATAAGTTCATTTTTCACAGCTAAGAAATGGATCCTATATTATCGCCAATGATATTCACTTTAATACTACTTTCTTTTGTTTATTAAATAAGTTAAATTGCTGTAATGCAATGATTTGATAAATAAATCAACTACTTTTTAAACACAGCTGCATCTACAATCCATAATGACGGATTAGCTTTATCCCATTGAAAATGACGAATGGTCCGGCAACGAAACCATCGGTCAAATCCCCTTAAAATAAATTTACGACCATAAATTAACCAATACGATGAACAGAAGAAACTTCGTGGGACAGAGCGCCCTGTTGACAACGGGCATTATTGCAATGCCGAAATTAATGTTTGCCAAAACTAACCAGAAATACGGGTTACAGCTTTTCTCGCTTCGTGAACAACTGCCCAAAGATGTAAAGGGCGTAATTGCCAAAGTAGCTGAGGCTGGATACAAACAAGTGGAGACTTTCGGTTATTCCAAGGAAAGTGGGTTTTGGGGCCTGAGCGCTGTAGAGTTCAAAAAATTGCTCAGGAGCAATGGCTTGACTACGCCAAGCGGACATTACGGAATGGATGCGTTCTTAAAATCCGGAGATATTAATGTGATTGACGATGCCATAGAAGCGGCGAAAATTCTGGAACAGGATTATGTGGTCATACCATACATAAGCCCTAATTTGAGGCAAACGGCAAACGATATAAAATCACTTGTCAACTGTGTCAACATCGCAGCAAAGCGTGTGCAAAATGCCGGGCTGAAACTCTCATACCACAATCACAATTTCGAATTTGAACCTGTTGAAGGACAGATGCTCATGGAAGTATTATTAAAAAACACCGACGCCGACCTTGTGGATTTTGAAATGGATATCTATTGGGTTGTTCGTGCGGGGCAGGACCCTGTGAAATGGCTTGAAAACTACCCCGGGCGTTTTAAGCTGATCCATGCTAAAGATATGGATAAGGCGGATCCGAAATTGAATACTGAAGTTGGCAGCGGCAGCATTGATTTTCAGGAAATATTTGCGGTGACGAAATACCAAAACGTAAGATATTATATCGTTGAACAGGAGAATTTTAAGATGGATCCTTACGCCAGCATCGCGCAAAGCAATAAGTATCTTCGCAACGTCCTGTAAAAAACGCATGATATTTCCGGGAAAACGCCGTAATAAGGGGATTTGACCGTAACGGACAGAGTGGACGGTGAAACCCGGTGTAAACTTTCGTCTACTAATTATTCCGCATGTCTGATAAACGTAAATCAGAAAGTAAATGGTTCGACATATGTATCCGTTCTCGCTGCACTGACACTTTGTATCTCAATGCCTTTGCAGTTCAACAGATTGGTGATAATACTTACCAAACCTTTCCTGTCTTCGGAAGAAAGTCTTCCCTTTCTCAAGGGGAAGGCTTCATTTAATTAACTATAGCTCAGTAATTAACTACTTTACTGATCTTAAAAGAACTGAGAACTTATCTATTAATTAATCATTAAAGTCATTTTGGCTTCCAACCTCTGATCAAGGGCGTCATCGTTAATTGGATTTCTTTCTTTTCTATTTTATTTTCCGACTGTATTGCTTTCCGGTAACAATACCAGGCGTATAAAATTATCACCATTCAAATATTTTACGGCCATATCCTTTAATCCGGCTGGCGTTACCTCGTCTAACATTTCGTCGTAGTTATTTACCTGGTCTATATTCTCGCTATTCTGCAACTGCCCGTCGATATAGCCCAGCCAGAAGCCATTGGTTTTTAATTGCGGTTCGAAACTCGTTTTATCTTCCGCGCGCCATTTATCTACGTTTTCCTGTAGCGGGCCATCCTTTTTAAGCTTATTGATCTCGTCCAATGTGGAAGCGATTAGCTTTTCTACATTTTGCGGCGCGCATCCAAAGTGAATCAGAAAGCTGTAGCGCTGTTGCGGTAGTTTTGTAGTACTTTCCTGCACTCCCGGGCTGTATACGCCGCTTTCATCCTCACGCAATCGCTGCAATAGTCTTATTTCCAGTGCTTCCTTTAAGGCATCCATCTTTACGTCGTTCTCCGGGCTGTAATCATACTTGCCGGTATAAACTAAATAAACTGTGGCTTTGGGCTCGCTTCCTTTGTAAACCGTTTTATCGATCCTGCCCGCAGGCGCATGGATGTTAAGGTCCTTTGCCTGTTCATGCTGGCCGGTTGACGGTAGTGAACCCAGGTATTTTTCCAGCAATGGTTTAATGGTATTCGTATTAATACTTCCCACAAAAGTAAACGTAAAGTTGCTTGCATCGGCAAAGCGCTCTTTATATACCTGGTAGGCTTTGTCCGGATTAATCTCCTCTAACTTTTGCAGGGATGGGCCGGTTCGCCTGATATTATTGCTGCCCATAACAGCGCTTACCGTATCACTGAATACACTGTTAGGGTCACTTGCCCGGTTAGCCAAACCGGCTTTGGAACGGGCTATCATTCCTTTAAATATCGCGGTATCCTCCCGGGGTTCAGTAAAATAGGCATAGATCAGCTGCATCGCTGTCTCCATATCTTTTGGCGTTGCTGCTCCGTTAATACCCTGAAACCTTTCTGTGATATAGGGTTTTACATTGAGTTGTTTGCCTTCCAGGTATTTACTCAATTCACCAGTATTATAATTGCCCACTCCGCCTGCGGTAACAATACCTGCGGCATTGGCCGCCGACTGGTAGTCAGCATCACTATATAATGAGGTGCCTCCGGGCGCAAAAGAACTGAATATGATTTGGTCGTTTTTAAAGTCGGTAGGTTTCAATAATACTTTTACCCCGTTACTTAAAGTTATGGTAGTAATGTTAAATTCCTTGTTATGCTCTTCGCTTTGAATTTTACCGGCAACAGGTACCGCGCTTAACAATGGTTTGGAACTGACATCATCTTTGTAAGGGGTAAGTGCTTCCGCTTCTACCGCTTTAAGCCAGCCGTTTACTACAGTTTCATCAGGCAGGCTGCTTTTATCTTTTTCGGGCGCCAGTATCAGTATATCACGATTGGTATTGGTAATATAACTTGTAGTAAGGCTGTTAACATCAGTTAATGTAACACCGGGCAGATCGTCTTTTGTGAGCTGATATTCCTTTTCAATGCCGGGGGCGGCACTATTTGTCAGGAAATAAGCCTGGTATTCTTTCACATAACTACCCGAATTGGTTTTGCCCTTTTCTTTAACAGCGCTTTCCATTTCGTTCATATAAGCGGTTTTAGCCCGTTCCAATTCTGTTGCAGTAAAGCCAAAACGTTTAAGCCTTTCTGTTTCCCGCCAAACAGCTTTTAAGCCTTTTTCCAGTTCGCCGGGCTTGGCCTGTACACTAACATCATAAGCATCCAGGCCGCCCATAAAACCGGATATACCTGCACTGCCACTTATAAACGGGGGATCAGATTTTCTTAATAATTCTGCATAACGCGCGCTTAACATTTGGTCAAAAAGGTTATTTACCAATGCAGCACGGTAATCCGCCGCTGTTTTTAATTCGGGGGCTTTATGTTTGATCATGATCTCCGCTTCCGTGGTTATCATTTCCTTATCCGTTACCGCTATAAAATGATTTTTTCCGGTCAGCGGCACGGTATATTTGGCGCGTACCCTTTCGTGTGCCGGGTTTTTTAAACCGGAAAACTGTAGTTTTACCTGGGCTTCAATCTGGTCTACATTAATATCGCCTACGATGATCAATGCCTGCAGGTCCGGCCTATACCAGTCGTTATAAAAACGGGCAATGACCGGGCGTTTAAAATTATCCAGCACGGTATCTAAACCAATGGGGACGCGCACCGAATAACGAGAGTTGTTGAGGATAACGGGCCAGTATTGTCTTTGCATTCTTTCGCCTGCACCTTTGCCCAGCCGCTTCTCTTCAAGTACTACGCCACGTTCTTTATCTATCTCTATAGGATCAAGCAATGCTTCATGCGCCCAGTCGCGCATGATCTCCAGCCCGCCTTTTAACAGCTCCGGCTTGTCCGATGGGATCGGCAGCTCGTACACCGTTTCATCAAAGCTGGTATAAGCGTTGATATCCGCGCCAAAACGTACTCCGGCTTTTTGCAAATAATCCACCAGTTCGTTATGCGGAAAATGCCTGGTGCCGTTAAAGCTCATATGCTCCATAAAATGCGCCAGGCCACGCTGGTCCTCATCCTCCAGTACTGAACCCACCTTATTCACCAGGTACATCATTACCCGGTTCTTCGGTTCTTCATTGTGACGGATGTAATACGTGAAGCCATTGGCCAGTTTCCCGGTTCGCACCAAAGGATCTAAGGGCAGTGCCGCAGATCCCTTTTTGACCTGCTGGCAATCGCCATTTATAGAAAATAAGAAAAGCAACGCTATCAAAATTACATGGCGTATACAATAAAAGTTTTTTTTCATTTTGATTATTTTTGTGGGTCGCCGGCATTTTGCGGCTTGCTTATTTTTAAATTATTTAAGTAATTCCAGTATACCTTCATTTTCAATGATCATCATTCCATGCCTGTCACTTGAAATCCCCGGCTGCAACTTGTAGGTGTAAGCAGGTACAGTACCATTCATAATAGTGGGCAGATATAATAATTGAATGTTATCCTGCTCTTTCTTCAACACTTCTCCTGCTTCTATAATGTGCGTTGAAATTATGAACAGGCAATTCCGGTATTCACTAAAGGCGGCTGTTACGGCAAGTGTGGCATCGTATGCGTCTTTTACATTGGTGCCTTTAAACAGCTCATCAAATATGATCACCAGGTTTTTTTCTTCGCTTACTTCTTCGGCTACCTTTTTTACCCTTAATACTTCCGCATAAAAATGGCTGTAACCCATATTAAGGTTATCCGGAACATTGATAGAGCTATAGATACCTTCCCTTACCGAAAACTGCATTTCCTTCGCCGCCACCGGGAAACCCATATGGGCCAGGTAAACATTGATGCCAAAGGCTTTCATAAATGTTGATTTCCCTGCCATGTTGGCTCCCGTTAAAAAGATCATATTGCTTTCCTGCCTGAAGGATACGGGGTTGGCTACAGCTTTTTCAATACCCGGATGGCTTAATTCAAGGGCCTTGAAAAGGTTGGTTCTGGCAGGTAAGGCCCGGGCGTAGCTGAAGTTCTTTTCCTGCGCCAGCCCAGCTATCGCTATATACACGTCCAACTGGTAAAAGATGGCCATTACCGCAGTTAAGGCTGCCCGCATTGTATGCCTTAGCAGGTGGTCATATTTAGCTGTTTTTTGTAAGGATAATTGGCTGGTGCTGCTTTGCCCTGTTGTCAACCATTGCAGTTTGGGGTCATTCAGTATATTTTTTACTGTTAACAATTCATCGTAGAAAGGGTGATCATCGTCTTCAAATTTATTGATGAATATTCTGCAGTCGTCTAATACTGTTATGGTTTTCTGTAAACCGTTTTGTATATTTTGATATTCCTCATCCCTTACAAGAATGGCTAAAAGTTTCTTTTTTGTAAGACTAATAAACGCCGATGCGTAATTGTTACCACTATCGCCGTTAAGGTAATTCTCCATTGCACTGAACCGTTCATTGCTAAATGGGAAAATGATTTGTTTGCTTTGAAAGTATTGAAAAATGGCGCTGCGCCGGTTGATTGCTTCATGATCAACGAGTGGTGCCTGAAACATAGTGCCAAGCAGTTTTTCCCCTCCCGCTGTTTTAACTTTGTTAAACAGGTTGAAAATGGAATGCTGTTTATACTTACCCAGCATGTTCAGGTCTTCAAGCGTTTGTTTATCGGCTATAAAGCTCATATTGCTGTTACCCCCTTATTTTTATTTAACAGTTCCAGGATGCCTTCATTGTTGATAATGATCATCCCGTGCCGATCATCGGTTATACCGGTTTCCAGTGTATAAGTGTATTCCGGTTTTGTTCCGTTCATGCGGGTAGGCAGGTATTTAAAGCTGATATTGGCACATGCTTTCAATACCTCCCCTGCTTCAATGATATGCGTTGAGATTACAAATACACTGCTGCGCTTCCTGGCAAAGGCTGTGGTGATGGCTATCGTGGCCTCGTAGGCGTCTTTTACATTGGTGCCCCTGAACAGCTCATCAAATATCACGAAGATGTTTTTGCCTGCGCTCAGCTCTTTGGCTATCTTTTTTATCCGCAGCACTTCTGCATAAAAGTGGCTGGCCCCTATCCCCAGGTTATCCGGCAAATTGATTGTAGTATAGATACCATCCATTACCGAAAACTCCATCTCTTTTGCCGCTACCGGGAAGCCCATGTGCGCCAGGTACATCGCTATGCCCAGCGATTTCATGAACGTCGATTTGCCTGCCATATTCGCCCCTGTTAAAAAAACAACATTACTGTCAGGCGTGATGGTTAGGCTATTGCCTACCGCGTTCTTTAGTTGAGGATGATAAAAGCCTTCTATTTTAATAATACGGTCTTCTTTAGGCAGGGCTTTCGGAAATACGAGGCTACACGCTCCGGCTACTTTAGCTACCGTTATATAAACATCCAGCGCATAAATATACTGTAGTACCCGTTTAACCGTATCCCGGTAGCGGAACCGCAGCTGCGCATCGTATGCCGCCAGTTTCTCATGAGATAGCTTGTTTTTCGGATTTTCGCCTAACAGTAAACTAAACGGTTCGGCATTTAACAGCGTTTTGATACCCTGCGTTTCCCGGTCATTCTTTAGTGGGCTGCCTGTTAATAAAAGCGTGCTTCTTAGTAAGCCGTCCAACTGCTGTGTTATCCCAATCAGTGCGCTTACGCCATCAGTGATCATCTTATGGTCCGCATTGGCAGTTAACAACCCTGATAGTTTTTTCTCCAGCGAGGGCCTTTCCGCCGGAAGTTTGGTTCTTTCATCAGTATTTTCCAGGTACCGCTCTGCCCCGTCGAACAGTTCGGCGCTGAACGGGAAGGTGGCTTTTACTATCTTCAGATAGCTGATCTCGCCGCTCCGCTTATTGATAGCCTCCGTATCCGAGAGCGGATAACGGAACATTTCTTCCAGTAGCTTTGAACCGTTGAGCGTAGCCGTCCTGTTAAACAGGGAAAGGATCGAGTCCGTTCCCTGTTTGCCGTAAATATTCAAATCTTCCTGCGTTTGCTTGTCTGTCGTAAATAACATAGCTATTTTCTTTTACGGCGGATTAAAAAGATCGCGGCAAAAATTAAGATTAAGCCAGGCAATAGCCACACATACACTAACTTTAAAAACGCTACACGGTCTGTACTTACTGTTACCCGGTTGTCTTTGCCATCCGGACGGGAGGTATTTATAGGAAATTGACCGTAATCTAACCAATTGAATAAAGCGGTACTAAAATAAAAGTTAGCAGTTTTAGGCTCGTATCTTCTTAATTCCGCATTGCCCATAAAATCAGCATCGCCGCTTATAATGATGCGTTGCTGTTTACCATTTACTTGTCGCGTTAAGGCTAATGCAGTAGTAAAAGTATCCTTCGAATTATTTTTGTTTGGACGCGTTGAAGCGTATCCTTTTACTACCCCTTTTGCATCTGAATTCTGTGTATTTCCATTACCCATCCTCATAACACGAAAGCTTCCGCCTGAAGAAATCATTGGGTGCCCTCCGGCTAATTCCGCACTTGCGTCTTCTTTATTATTCACCATATCCAAATCAGGGTTACGCGCCATGGTATTTTGGGCGGCCCCGGCTTTGGTTACCAGCAATGGCTGTATGTTAAATCCACTGGTATCGTGATAAGATAAAGCTGATACCCCATTCATCGAAACAGGCAGGGTGTCTACAGAAGGTTTACCTAATATCGGGGATAAACTTATAGCAGTTTTTGTTAAATGAGGCAGTACCAAGGTTGGCGCATGGTCTTCGCTTTCCTGTTCCAGCATACCATTCATCAGTTGCACGCCTAATGTTTTCAGTAAGGGGTTAAGTAGCTGCTGCCTGCCCGGCTCACCGGCTATTAACAAGTTGCCCCCTTTATTAATATAGGCTTTAATTTTTTGGATAGCTGTTGCACTCAACTCGCTTTGCGGATCTGCCAGCACCAACGTGGTAATATTATCCGGAATATCCTGGGTGCTCAATGAAAGCGTATCTACATCGAAACCCTGGTTAATGAGCGCGTAGCGGAATGTTTTTTCAGATGTTACCGTTTTATATTCCCTATCGCCTTTTTTGCCGGTTCTGCGTTCGCCGTCACCGGTTACAAAAGCAATTTCAGGCATTTTAGCTTGTAGCAACCTTTTAAAAGCAGCCGAAACTTCAGATTCGCCCGGCCAGATAATCTGGTCATTGAAAACACGCAGGAAGGTGGATTTCCCTTTGTAGCTTAGTTTCATTACAAACCTGTTTAACTCAGGCTTCAAATCAATTTCTTTTTGTATTTGTTCCGGTGTTTCAAAATCAGACAAATTAAAACCAGATGCTTTAACTCTTTGTTCGGCTATTTCCTTCAACGTTTTGCCTTTGTATGAATTGAGCAGATCGAACCTTGAGGTTAAGGGTATATCGTAATAACTCACAAAATGAAAATCAATATCCGGTTTAAACCGCAAATAAGGTTCCCACCTGGCTAAATAATTGTTACGCTCTTCCGGTAACCCAAAAAAATGATAATCATCTAAAAAATTGCTGTATTCGGTAATTTCTAATTTATCACCTCCCAGTTGCTTTATAATCTGTTGTGCATTAGGGGCAAGTGTATTGTCCTGGTTAGCGGTGGTATCCCAGTAACCGATAAGGGCTGGACGGGAACTTATGTAACCGATAATAAGCGCTGAAATAACAATAGCCAGGTAGCGCCCCCCTGTGACGTACCACGCTTTTGTTTCGCGCCCCGATTGCAGTTTGTAAATAGTCAGGCCCAGAAAGATATACACAATAGCAATAAAATAAATCACATCGTTTGTAGATATCAGCCCTACAAGCATATGATGGGTTCGGCCTGTAAGCGATAAAAAATAGGTCAGGTCACGCACAAAGGCTATGCTTTGCCATAAGGTGCCTATATAAGTTAGTACCCCTATCATTACAAAGGTGCTTACTGCCGCAACTATCTGGTAGCTGGTAAGGCTTGACATAAAAAGGCCAATAGCCGAATAAGCGCATAACAGGAGATAAAAACCAAGACCAGCTGCCAAAAGCATTCCATAATCAGCCGATTTAATGTCAAAAACACCTGCCATCATAAAAATGCCTATCACCAATAAAAGTATCAAGCTATATACCATCATAGCCAGGTATTTACCGAAAACAATTTCTCTTATTTTAACCGGTGATGAATATAGCAGGCTGATAGTGCCGCCATTGATCTCCCGGCTGATGAGGCCCATGGTTAATAAGGGAATATACAAATACAGGTTCTGCATAATACCATTGAATAATCCAAATGAACTTGTAAAAAGCCTTGATGTTATTTGGGCCATATAGGACAACCCCACACCGCCCGTTTCCTGTGTGATAGCGTAGTTGTTTAATAAACTGGTATAGGTAAGCGCACATTCTACCATAAAAGCGATGGTTAAAAACCAGGCTATGGGCGAATAGAACAGGTTGCGAAGTTCTGCCTTTGCTATTTTTAAAATTAATTTCATTATAGGGAATAATTAGGATTGCGTTGATTTGGTAGATAGTTGTTTAAAGATCTCATCAAGGGCCGTTTTGTCAAGGCTGATCTCCCTTAATCGCCAGCCGTTTTGTACACTTGCTGCTACAAGCCGTTCCGTAATTTCCCGGTCACCGGTAAAATAAACGCGGGCTTGCCGTTCTGTTACGAAGTCTACTTTATCCACTCCGGGTATCTTTAATAGCTCCGTTGCTACCGGCGGGTTTTCCATTTGCATCAGCACACTATGCGGTTCCACATAATTATTAAAGGCATCCATCGTATCAGAAAAAACAATTCGTCCATCAGCAATCATTTTTATCTCTTTGCATAACATTTGCACTTCCGATAGAACATGGGAAGAGAAAATCACCGCGTGTTCTACGGCAATTTCTTTTATCAGTGTCCGTACCTCGGTAATTTGATTTGGATCTAAGCCATTGGTTGGCTCATCCATTACAACCAGCTTAGGTTTATGAATAATAGACTGGGCGATGCCTACCCGCTGGCGGTAACCGCCTGACAGGTTTTTGATAAGCCTGTTGCTGAAGTGCGAGATGCCGCAACGTTCTTTAGCTTCCCCCAGGGCTGATTTAATATCCCTGAACTCCATTTTTCGTAGCTCCGCCGTATAAATGAGGTATTCATCTACCGTAAGGTCCAGGTACAAAGGTGGGTTTTGGGGAAGGAAGCCTATTTGCCTTTTTGCCAGCTCTGGCTGCTCGCGGATATCTATTCCATTGATTAGTACACTGCCTTCTGTCTGGTTTAATACACCGCACATGATATTCATGGTGGTTGATTTGCCTGCCCCGTTGGAACCAAGCAAGCCTAAAATCCCGGTCCTGTTTATTTCCAGGTCAATGTCCCGTATCGCCCAACTACTGCTGTACCGGTGAGATAAATTTTTTATACTTAATATAGGATGTTCCATCATTGGTTTTTGAAATAAGAATCACTATCCGGGATATAATCATATCCCGGAAGTGATTATTTGTATTGCTATCAGAATATATTATTAATTAATAACCTGGATTTTGTATCAGTAAATTGTCTAACTGAATTTGCGTCTGTGGTAAGGGATATAACTCAGCATTAGCACTGAACCCCGTCTTTTCTGCGCCAAGCACTGCTGCTGCTGTTCCGGTCCTTTTTAGGTCATACCAGCGGTTGCCCCATTCGCAAAAAAGCTCTACCCTACGCTCGCGCATAACAGCATTTAAAACAGTGGTTTGGGAAGCTCCATCAGCCGGGTTAGGTGATAGTCCGGCCCTTTGGCGGATGGCATTTATATCAGCCAAAGCCTGGGTAAGGTTACTCAAATGTGCCGCGGCTTCAGCACGGATCAGGTATAGCTCACCTAATCTCAAAATCATTTGATCTTCAACCGGGGTTGCGGTAGGACTTATATTTTTATATTTACTTGGATAATAAAGCGTCTGATTTTGTACAGATGTTGAGCCTATCCAATTTTGCAGGCGTTGGTCGCCGGTCTCGAATGCATTTAACAAAAACGGTGTTACCTGGTAGTTAGGAGTAGCTCCGGCATATTGAGGTTCGAAATTTGCCGCATCTGTATATACATTGTACAGAGCATTTGCCGGCAATTGCCATATAGCCTCCACGCTACCGTCCAGGAACACGTTATTGAGGTTAGGTTCCAGGTTATAACCACCTAAGCGGATAACCGAATCAGCTTCATTATAAGCATTTTGCCAGTTACCCTGGTATAAATTAACTTTTGCAAGCAACGCTACGGCTGTATAAAGATTGGGACGAAGATGCCCCGCTGATGGATACGTTGCTGTTAATTTTTTTCTGGCATCGTTAAGGTCGGCCTTTACCTGGGCATATATGGCGGTAGCCGGGGACCTTGGTAAACGGTCTGTCGCAGCATAAGTTGTTGTGGTTACCAGTGGTACACCGCTAAACAAATTAACCATGTTGAAATAATACAAGGCACGTACCACTTCCATCTCTCCCGTAATTTGTTTTTGGAATGAGGTAGACAAACCATTGTTGTTGGTAATACCACTCAATACCGCATTTACTTCGTAAATACTTTGATAGGGATATCCCCACAGATTGGTGACTTCATTGTTTAACGGAGTTAAATTATAACTGTAAAATTGCTGAACGTCGTTTGAGATAATGGGTGACAATTCGTCAGCAGAAAGTCCGGCGCAATAAGTCAGACTTCCATCGCTATAGGCAAAACCACTCCCTGGATCATAAGTATAAACGCCGGCAACAGCGGACATAGTTGTTGCACTATCAGCAAATTGTTCCTGTTGGGTAATTGAAGAAGGCGGGTTTTGGGGAATCACGAGTAATTTTTTACAAGATGAAATTGACCCGGCAATTAAAACAACACCTAACGCTAATTTATTTATATTAAAAAACATCTTTTTCATAACCATTTTTACTTAAAATTTAAGATTTAAACCAAATGCCAGGATACGCTGTATCGGAAAAGAAGTAAATGAACCTGGCAATTCCGGATCACCAACCTTATAGTCGGTGAACGTGAGGAGGTTTTGGCCGTTCATAAACACGCTTCCCCCTTTTATATGTATCTTTTTAAGAAAGACATCGGGTAGTTGGTAAGACAATGAAACAGTTTTCACGCGCAGGTAGGTATCATCGCTGTAAACGCCGCTTGACTGGTCAAATTTAATGGCAGAAGGGTATATTGCAGCGGAACTCTGGCTACTTGCCAGCCGCTGTAACTGGGCAACATCTCCGGGCGCTTTCCAATAATTACCAAGTACTGCCGTAGGTTGATTATACTCTGTTCCAAGTTGGTTAGAGCTGTATATTTCAGCGAGGTAGTCTGGTGCGTTCTGGCTGGAAAATTGACAAAAAATATAAAGACTGAACTGTTTATAGCTGAAATTATTCCCGAGACCCCCCATGTATTTCACCTCCTGGTTGGCAATAGGAACTTCGTCGCCGCCGATTGAAGCCGGCCCATAAGCGGGATTAGAGGTAACTGTTCCGTTTTTTGTATAAAACTCAAAAAGTCCGGTCGTAGGATTTACGTCCTTGTACTTGTAACCGTAAACGATAGAGGTCGGCTGCCCAATAACATACTGGCTGCTGTAAGAAGAATTTGCCAGGTCTGGAAACGAGATCAATTTATTGCGGTTAAAAGTCAAATTAAAGTTGGTTTTCCACGAAAAATATTTGGTTTTAATGTTAGTTGAGTTGATGGAAAATTCAAAACCCTGGTTCTGAACAGTAGCATCTAAATTGCCAAGTACTGATGAAAGACCCGATTGTATGGGCAATGGATAATTTACTAACTGGTTACTTTCACGGTCCCTGTAGTAAGTAGCATTAAATAAAAGGCGGTTATTAAAAAGCCCAAGGTCTAACGCTATGTTCAAAGATTTTTTTAGCGCCCAGCTATAATCAGGATTGTAAAGGTTATAAGGAGAAGTTGGTACGATGCCCTGGAAAGCAGGAAAAAAGGGAATAATTTTGTATAAAGAATTGTATTGGTATGCCTGGATACCGTCGGACCCTGAAGTTCCATAACTACCTGACAATTTACCATAACTCAATATAGACGGAGATTTTTTAAAAATTTTCTCCTCCGTAAATATCCAACCGGCGCCAACACCACCAAAATTACCAAATTGTTGACCGGGGCCAAAATTGCTCGAGCCGTCCCGCCTGCCTGTCAGATCAAGGATGAACTCACTATCATAAATATAATTTAGGCGGGCAAAACCCGCACTATATTTATAAATATTGGAATTATCCATAGCGGATAGTGTTGTAGCACCGTTAATCGATCCGAGAAGGTTATCATTTGAATACCCGCTCCCCTCCATGTAGTTTGAATAGTTTGTATTCTTTTTATAGGTTGAACCTACCAGCGCGCTGAAAACTCCTTTGCCAAAAGTTTTGTTGTATTTAATTTGTGGCTCTATGTTGAGTGTTTGATAGGTATTATTAGCAAAGGTTGAAGTAGCGATAACATTATATCCTGCCGGATTTTGTGCCGAAGTCGGATTAATAGAATTTTCACTGGTAGTGTTACGGTTATAACCCACATCAGCCCCTATGGTTAACCCGTCCACTATTTTATAGGAGATATGAAATGCGGCATTAAAATTATAATTCTGCAAAGTGGTAGGCTGCTGCAGTCCGCTATAAAATTGATCTTGGGTTAAATCCACCCCCCGGTAGTTCCAAATTAAACCACCGGATGGACTTAATAAACCAGGCAGATTCGGAGGCAAAACTATATCCTGGCCGCCCCCATATCCTGCGGAATTATTTTGGTCATAACCAAAATCAGTGGTCATATCTACGGTAAGTCGTTTATCTGTGGAGAGATGGTGAATGTTGCTATGAAATGTAAATCGCTGGTCGGCAAAATCACCGGGATAATTATAGGTTGATTTGTCATAACCGGCTGACATAATAAAAGTATTATTAACTGTGCCGCCTGAAAGGCTACCATGCACATCGGTATTATTGGTGGTTTTGCCATCAATAATCTTTTCCCAGTTGGTGTACCTGTTCTGATCAAAAATGGTAAGGTCGGGAGCGTAAGCGAGATAATTATTCGGATCGTTGCCCGGCGTTAGGCCATCGGCAGTATAAGCATCTTTTCTCAATTGCAGGTATTGCTGCGTATTTAACAATTGGACTGGATCGGCAGCCGAATTAAAGCTTGTATTCACGTTCAGATCAAAATGAGTGGCCCCTGGATTTCCTTTCTTAGTGGTAATAATAATCACACCGTTAGACCCTTGTGTACCATAAATAGAAGTTGCATCGGCATCTTTAAGAATGGTGATGCTCTCAATGTCAGCCGGGTTAATGTTATTAAAAGGGCTGAAACCTCCCCCGGGTTGGATATTCCCCCCTGTGTAAGTTTGTGTACTCACCAGTGAGGCTATTTGATTGATGTTACTATTTTGTGGGGCGAACGGAACGCCATCTATTATAAATAAGGGCTGGTCGTAGGGTTTTAAATTAGTAGTATTACCAATAGTATTACTGAGCAAACTATTTTGGCCCCTGACCTGAACGGTTACCTGCGAACCCGGTATTCCGCCTGTGGAGGTGACAACCAAGCCGGGAGCCTGGCCTTGCAATGCGAGTAAAGGGTTGGTTACCGGTTGCTTTTCAATATCTTCCGCTGTAACAGTAGAAACGGAGCCGACACTAAATCGCTTGGATTCGGTACCATAGGCAATTACCTGCACCTGGTCAAGTTGGGAAGTAGCCAAACGTAATACAAGCGCCAAGTGTTCGTATTTACCGGTATTGGTAATGCTGGCCTCTAATTTTTCATAACCAATATAGCTAACAACCAGCGTATATTTCCCCTGTGGCATGTTGGGGAAACTAAAGTTTCCTTTACTATCGGTCTGTGTGATTAAATTTTTACCCTTTATAGTGACGGACGCACCAACTAATGGACGGCCAAGTGTGTCAGTCACGATTCCGCCTATCTCTGTAGGTATATTAAGGACGGTTTTAACTTTATCTGATAATTGATCGAAGAAGGAGGGTTCTTTTATAGACACCACTACAGATTTATTTTCAATGGAGTAATCTAAGGGCTGCCCTTCAAATATTTGTTTTAATACCTCATTCAGCTCAGTGTTTTTTACATCAATGCTCACTGGTTTAGCATCTTTTAGCGTTGTTGCGGTAAATGCAAAATCATATCCAGTTTGTGTTCTGATCTGATTAAAAACATAAATTAAGGGTACGTTCTTTTCTGACAGGGTAACTTTTTGGGCAAAAGTGTTTGCACTTACCTGTAGGATAGCTGTGATCAACAGAAGGGTGGTTAGCTTCATAACCAACAGGATTTTTTTTACTGTATAGCCTGGCGGCTGTACATGAATTTTTGAGTAAAATTTGTACATTTGTTTGAGTAGGATTTAATGCGTCGGGCCTTTTCATTTGTCAAGATGCGGGGGGCACTTCGCGGTTCATTAATAGTTTAGTTTAAATTGTTAAGGTAATCCGGCTTAAGCCATCCCGACGCCAATCAGGGTGGCTTTCTTGTTGAATTACTGTTTGAGTGTAAACTTACTGCATAACGGTAACCCTCCTTCCTTCGACTTTAAAGTGAACGCCTTTTGTTTTTTGCAACATTGTCAGCACTTCGCTGATATTTCTGTACCTGGAACTTGTTGCATAAAATTCCTCGTCGGGAATTATACCGCTATACTGCACATCTATATCGTACCACCGGGAAAGCTTTCGCATAATACTTTCGATCTTTTCATTGTTAAACCGGAAATAGCCGTTTTTCCAGGCCATGGTTTCTTCAATATCGGCATTAGCAACATTCAGTGTATTGTTATTCAGAATAGACTGCTGGCCTGGTTTTAACTTTACTCCAGTTTTTATGGATGGGGAAGAAGAAGCAGGAGCGGATACTTTTACAGCCCCTTCGAGCAATGTCGTCTTAATAACCTTTTCATCAGTATAAGCATTTATGTTAAAATGCGTGCCAATGTCTTCAATGGTCTGATCCTTAACGGTCACTTTAAACGGATGGTCATTGTTATGTGCAACTTCAAAATAAGCTTCGCCGGTAATTTTTACTATTCTATCCTTGCCATTAAAAACTACAGGAAAAGTAATGGACGACCTGGCATCCAGCCAAACTTTGGTACCGTCAGCCAATACCAACGGATACGGTGATTGTTCGCCAATGGCGGTCGATAGGGTATTGTAAGCCGCAGGTAAATTGGCATTTGCACCGGTTGCTGTATAAGCAACAGCATTCTGGCTATTTACCCCGATCAGCGTATTGCCCTGCTGTGCAAGTTTTCCGGATAATCCCTTAGTCAGGATGATTTTCTTCCCATTAGCTAAAGTCAGTGTGGCCTGATTATGGCCTGGCGGAATATCGTTTTTATAATAGGCGGTTTGCTGCAATTGTGTTGTGTGCAATAAAAAATAGCCACTAAATGATACCGCTAAAATAATGGATGCGGCCGCCACGATGCGTGGCCATAGCACTATTCTCTTAGCGACCTGTGGAAATTTAGATTGCGCTATCCTTTCCTCAAGCTCCGAGAAATGCTGCCGTTTCAACCTGTCACGAGATTCTTCCGCCATTAGTATCAGCATCTGCTTCATGGCTTCTACCTGTAAAACATGCTCAGGATTTTCAGTCAGCCATTTTTCCCAATAGCGTATATCCTCATCGTTTCTTTTGAAGCAATAATTCAAAAAACTCTCCTGCTCAATAAATTGCGCAACCTCTTTGTCCTGCATTCTCTTTTTATAAATACCAGGCAATAGAGTGGAAAGCTGCTTTTATTCCTATGAAATTCTTAAAAAAATTAAAATAAATATGCCAAGTAAAGAAATAGCTGTGGCAAGTGTACCGATATGCCCTGTGCCAATCAGCTTTTTGAGTTTTGCTACCGCCTGCAAAATTGTATTATACACGGTCTTGACAGAAACGCCATTGGCTTGCGCTATTTCTTCATAGGTTAAGCCCAAATAGAATTTCTGGTAAATCATTTTTGCCTGGCTTGAGGAAAGCCTTTCCATATAGTTTTTCAGGATTTGAGCGACCTGTTCCTGGACATTCTGCTGGATATATAAGGCTTCAGCGGAAGGATAAGCGGGCATATCCGGTAATTGTTCTTCATCGAACATCAAACTTTCTGAACTACTAAAATGCCGTTTACGGAACAGGCTGCGCAAAAAAATAGTGACGAGATAATTATGATGATGACTAACCGTATGTAATTTTATCCGGTTTTCAAATACGTAGAGAAAAAGATCATTAATGCAATCCTTGACCTTTTCCATTGGCATTTCTTTTTGTAGGCCAATATAAAGCAGGTAATCGTGGTAGTGATCGTAAAGATCATAAAAAGCCCGTTCGCTCCCTGTTTGAAGGAAAGCGTCCCATTCTCCTTTTAAGTCTTTACCTTTTCGCATGATGTACAGAACGTAAAACGAAGATAATGAAAAATCGAAGTAATTAATATAAATTTAACAGTGTTGCCAGCTAAGCTTAATATCTAATGATAAATTGTCATTTTGGTCTGTACATTCGAGGTGTCGAAAAGTGTTATAAATAGCTGAAATACAGTTTATTAATACCGCAATCAATATAATAAAATTTGATTGATCTTTTATTCCTCGTCTTTATTGCTTTGATTTTTCGGTATATGGAAAGCATTAAAAGCAATTGTGATCAAAAGGCCTATAATACAGCCTATAATTACGCAGCCCATCCTTTCTGATGCAATATGCCAGGTACTGTTTTGTCCCTCTTCATGTATCATTACTATTATTAGCGCTGCAAGCGCAGGGCGTAAGGCTGTGTTCAATTTTAGGACTATACCGATCACAATGGTTAGTGCTACGCCAATGCAGATCAAAAACAAGTTGGGAATGCGTATCAGAAATAGCGATAGCCCTACTGATGACCCGAGAATATTTGCTTTTATCCTGTCGAATGCCAGTCGGTTGGAGTCCTTGCCATCGGGTGCAATAACTAACACAACCGAGATCATGCTCCAATAGAATTGGTGCTGAGGGAAGCATTTGTATAAGGTATAACAGATGCACAAGCCGAGTATACATTCTAAAATGTAAACAGCAATGTGTGGTTTATAGAAATCTTTGATCACCTATTCGGGATTTTTTCAGTTTGTTTATTACTCCAAAAAGTTTGTTTTAAGGGTATCCCACACTTCGGCGCCATCACCAAGCAGGGTTTGTCTTATCATATAAATCCCAAACCCTTTTGCTTCCTCAAGGTTTATTTTAGGTGGCATTGCAAGTTCAGTGGGGTTTGTCAATACATCTATCAAAACCGGGCCGTTGTGGGCCAATGCTTTTTCTATCGCTGTGGATACATCGTTTGCGTTTTCTACACGTATCCCCATTATACCAATAGCTTCAGCCATTTTTGCGAAATTGGGATTCTTCAAGTCGGTGCCAAACGGCGGCATACCTATTACTTTCATTTCCATGGCTACAAAACCAAGGGAACCATTGTTATACACGATAAGCTTCACCGGCAAATTATATTGGTAGATGGTAAGAATATCGCCCATCATCATCGCAAAACCACCATCGCCTGATAGTGAAATAACCTGCCTGTCGGGGAATGCCAATTGAGCTCCGATGGCCTGGGGCATAGCGCTTGCCATAGAGCCATGATTGAAAGAGCCAATTAGCCTTCTCCCGGCTTTCATATCCAGGTACCTTGCAGCCCAAACTGTCGGTGTACCTACGTCGGCCGTAAATATGGCATCGGCATCAGCCATATCGCTTACTACCTTTGTGAGGTATTCCGGGTGGATCATTCTGCCGCTTTCACCTTTGGCATGGGCATCTAAATTCTTCCTGTTTTCCTTATATCGTTCCTGGCACTGCTTTAAAAAGGTAGTGTTAGTTTTTTGATCTAATAAGGGCAGCAAAACGTTAATGGTCTCTTTTACATCCCCTACAAGCCCAAGATCGAGTTTACACCTTCGTCCCAAACGTTCGGGGCGAATATCTATCTGCACAATCTTTGAATCTGTCGGATACCATTCTTTGTATGGGAAATCTGTACCGAGCATAATTAGCAAGTCGCTATCCATAACTGCATGATTGCCCGAAGCCATACCAATAAGTCCGGTCATACCTACATCATAGGGATTATCATATTGCACATGCTCTTTTCCCCTGAGCGCGTGAACCGTAGGCGATGCAATTTTTCCGGCAAGTGCTATTAATGTATCATGTGCTCCGATACAACCTGCCCCGCAAAGCAGTGTTATCTTTTTTGACTGATTAATGAGCGACGCCAGTTGCTGCATGTCGGCATCGGATGGACGGGTGATTGAACGATTGACGAATAATGGATGTTCCAGTTCATCATCCTGCATGTTTTGCATGGCCACATCGCCTGATAAACTGATAACGGCAACCCCATTTAAGCCAATGGCATTTTGAATGGCAATTTGCAACACACGGGGCATCTGGCGCGAGGAGGCTATCGTTTCGCAATAATAACTGCATTCCCTGAATAATGCCTCGGGGCGGGTTTCCTGGAAATAACTGCTGCCTATCTGTTCGCTGGGGATTTGCGCGGCGATGGCAAGCACAGGGGCATTGCTGCGGTGTGCATCATATAAGCCATTAATGAGGTGCATGTTTCCCGGGCCGCAACTGCCGGCGCATACGGCCAGTTTTCCCGTCAGTTGTGCTTCGGCACCGGCGGCAAATGCGGCAGCTTCTTCGTGCCGGTAATGTATCCATTTAATTTTTGTGGATTTACGTAGTTCATCCGTAATTCCGTTGAGCGAGTCGCCCACCACGCCGTGGATATGCTTTACACCGGCATGTTCCAGTATTTCTACCAGCTTTGCTGCAACTGTTTTAGACATGATAATTCAAAGTTTGAATGTTTGTATAAAATTAAAAAAAACAAATCATTGTGCCCAAATGGATTGAATTATGAAACCGGTTTTTTCCTGATTCGTTAAATTAAGCTATCAGGCAGCCACCGGTACTTCTGCGTGAAATAAAATATCCTGTCAAAAATTAAATACTTATTTGTTTGTAAACGGCGATGATATCCTCATCACCCAAAGCTGGTTCTGCATCTTGAAATGTTTGGTAAGCAACTTCAGCAAGCGGCGTTGAAAGGCCAATGTCCTTTGCAAGGCGCAAATCTTTCGCAATGTTGCTCAATGAAAACATTGCGTTGAAGTTATTATTTACGAGGGCTTCGCCTTTTATTTTAATAAAGGGGCTGCCCAGGGCGCTGTTATTGATGAGCGCAACCAGGTCGGTAGTGCTAATGCTGCTCCGTTGGGCAAAAACTATAGCCTCCGTTAATCCCTGGGCTTGTATGCCAAGTAAGGTATTAATAACCAGTTTTGCCGTGTTGCCTGCCCCAGTGTTCCCTACAAGCAGGGCCATGCGGCCAATTTTTTCGAGTATAGGTTTAACTTTCTCAAACGTGTTTTCGTCTCCCCCTGCCATAATAACCAGTTGTGCATCCTGTGCTTGCTTTACACTGCCCGATACCGGTGCATCCAAATATTGGTTACCTTGCTCCGCACATGCCGCCGCCATCTCCTTACTTATTGCCGGTGATACCGTACTCATGTTGATGATCACCTTTCCGCTTGCTCCTGCAGCTAACAGGCCGTTATTGCCTCTAAAAATATCATCGATGGCCTTATCGTTAGTAACCATCAGTATAACAACGTCAGCCTGCTGTATTAAAGCGGCGGGTGTTAATGCCACACTGGCGCCGCTTGCTTTTAAGTGGTCTTCTTTTGCTTTAGTGCGATTGTATACAATTACTGGAAAGCCAGCTTTTATTAATGATTGTGACATGGGAATACCCATATTGCCCAGCCCTATCCAACCTATTTTTGTTGTGTTCATGATTTTGTATGTTGTGGTATAATGTACCGGTTTGTTTTTCAGGGGTTTTTATTTTAGTTAAAAATACAATCTTCTTTTGGGTGATTTCATAAAATTTTTCTTTTAAAGCAAAACAGAAATGGTCTCTCTTATAATAATGTAATGGCGAGGCGATAGCGGCCCATATTGCTGCCCAAAGATGATATACCTTCAATATTAATTACCTTTTTAGTAGTGCTTTAGTATTCACCCGGTCTAAGTGTTTCACCTAAGAAAAGTTGGCCAAAACTAAATCAATACATCGAAAATACTCATCATTTAACTATCATAATCTTTGATTATTTCTCTGTCAAATCAAAATTACTACGCTTAAACCACTAAATTTAGCCCTAAATAAAATACAATTAATGCAACCATATTTATTGGGGATCGACATTGGTACCGGCAGCACCAAGGCGGTGGCGATTAATTTTAACGGGGAAAGTTTGGGCGTAGTGCAACAGTATTACCCGGTTAAAAGCCCGCAGCCGGGTTATAACGAGCAAGACCCGGAACTGATTTTGGCAGCCTTCACCACTTGTATAACCGATATTGTAAAAAAAATTGGCGAAGCGCCGGTTGCCATCAGTTTTAGCAGCGCTATGCACAGTGTTATTTGTGTAGATAGGCATGGAAAACCCCTTGCCGATATGATGACCTGGGCGGACGCCCGGAGCGAAAGCATTGCACAAAAACTAAGAGATTCTGAAACCGGGGCCGACATTTACCATACTTCGGGTACCCCAGTACACGCCATGTCGCCATTATGCAAGCTGATCTGGCTTCGGGAAAATCAAACGGAACTGTTTGCCGCCACACATAAATTTATCGGTATAAAGGAGTTTATTTGGTATCACCTGTTTAACGAATTTCAAATCGATTACGCGATAGCCTCGGCAACCGGCTTGTTTGATATTAAACAGCTTAAGTGGAATGCGGAGGCCTGCACTTTGGCCGGGATAAAGCCCGATAAACTTTCAGATCCCGTTAACACTACCTATAAACGCAATGATTTAAACGCGAAACTTTCCTCATCATTAAAACTTAATCCCGATACCTCATTTGTAATCGGTGCAAGCGACGGCTGCTGTGCAAACCTTGGCAGCTTTGTTACCGGGCCCGATGTGGCATCGCTTACCATAGGTACAAGCGGGGCGGTACGCATCACCAGCCTTAAACCGGTTTATAATTATGAAGCGATGGTATTTAACTACCTGCTTAACCAAAATACCTTTGTTTGCGGCGGGGCTATTAATAATGGTGGTAATATTTTAAACTGGCTGATAAAAAGCTTTCTTGATAAAAAATCGCCGGGCGATACTGACTATAAAAATGTTTTTAACGCTATAGCCACCATGCCAGCTGGCAGTGATGGCCTGATATTTTTGCCTTATTTATACGGCGAGCGGGCGCCATTATGGGATACTAAAAGCTGCGGTGTGTTTTTTAATATCAAACCAAATCATACGCAGGCGCATTTTTTAAGGGCAGGTTTAGAAGGCATTTGTTTTGCATTGAACGATGTGCTTAACACCCTGGAGCAATCATCAGGGCCAATTAAACAGTTGAATATAAGCGGCGGCTTTATTAGTTCGTCCGTTTGGACGCAAATGCTTGCCGATATAACAGGTAAAACATTGGCAATTGTTCAACAGGAGGATGCTTCGGCTATTGGCGCGGTATTTTTGGCGATGGATGCACTCGATGTCCCGCAACCACAGTTATCCTTGAATAAGGAATTGATGATTTCCCCTGATCTGGCAAATCATAAAACCTACCAAAAGATGTTCCCGATATTTAAAAAACTGTATAGCACTTTGAAGGAAACTATGCATTTTGTCCATGATATGGAGTGAAATTATGGAAATTTAATATCGAATAATGAATTTTGAATATCGAAGACACTTCATTATTCAACATTGTGCGTTCGATATTCGATATTAAAACCTTAACTCAATGATATTGGTCTAAGGGATATCATAATGGCACCTTTATTCCAAAACCTCCTCACTCACACTTTCCAAATACTTTGACGGTATAGTGTTATACTCGGCTTTAAATGATTTTACAAAGTATTTCTGGCTCTTAAATCCTACTTTATGGCATATTTGGGATATTGTTAAATGTCCGGTCTCCAATAGCTGTGCCGCCCTTTTTAGCCGCATGGAGCGCACCAGTTCATTGGGGGTTTTGCCAGTCATGGCCAGTATTTTTTTGTAGAGCGTATAGCGGCTTACAAATACGTCGCTACTCAGTTCTTCTACCGAAAAATTGGGGTTTGATATATTGTTATCTATCAGCAGCAAAACCTTCTTTATAAACAGCTCATCCGGCGAGTCTACATGCATTTCGGTAGGGTTGGCATCTACCTGTTTCTGATATGTTTTGCGCATGTACTCCTGCTGGCTTAGTATGTTCCTGATCTTCGATTGTAATATCTCGAAGTTGAATGGTTTGGTCATATAATCCGTAGCGCCGGTTTCCAAACCCTTTAATTGCTGATCTTCGCCTATGAGGGCTGTTAATAGTATTACCGGGATGTGTGAGGTACGTTTATCTCCCTTTATTTTTAAGCAAAGATCAATACCATTCATTTCGGGCATACTGATGTCGCTCACTACCAGGTTAGGGTGTTGCGCCAGGGCCTTTTGCCAGCCCTTTTTGCCGTTTTCGGCCTCAATGATATTGAAGGAAGCTTTTAAATTATCCTTAATATAAAACCTGAAATCGTCATTGTCCTCAACAAGCAGCACGGTAGGTTTTTTTCCATCCTTGTTTTCTTTATGGTATCCGTTCTTTAACAATTCGTTGTCGGTTAACAAAGCATCATGGTCTAATAACAGCGGTACATCTGCAATGGTATTTTTATCAAGCTGCTTCAATGGTAATAGAATTGTGAAGCAACTACCTTCATTAAATGCGCTTTCAACAACAATTTCGCCGTGGTGCAGCTTGATAAATTCCTTGGTGATGGACAAGCCTATGCCGCTTCCCTGGTTAAGCATGGAGCCAGGGATGTCATTTTGAAAAAAAGGTTCAAATATTTTGTCAAGTTTATCTGCCGCTATGCCTATGCCCGTATCAATCACCCTGATCTCTAAATAACGTTCATTTTTCTGTTTTTTATCCTTTAAATTAAGGAGCACGCTCACCTGGCCGCCTTCGGGAGTGAATTTATAGGCGTTTGAAAGTAAATTAAACAATATCCTTTCTATCTTATCATGGTCAAAACTGGTATAAAAAGTATCGGTTTCGGAGTCAAAAACAAATTTGATGTTCTTTTGATCGGCAATATCAGTAAAAGCGTAGCTCAGGTCTTTTATAAAGCTGATAATATCCCCCCGTTTTTCATGTAGTTTAAGCTCCTGGTATTCCATTTTCCTGAAATCGAGCAACTGGTTCACCAGGTTCAGTAAGCGTTTCGCATTACGGTTTACAAGCAGCAACTGGCGCTGTATTTCGGTGTCGTTTATTTGTTTAAGTATCTTATCAACCGGCGCCATAATAAGCGATAATGGCGTGCGGAACTCATGACTAACGTTAGTGAAGAATTTTATTTTCATCAGGTCGAGCTCATGCATGCGCTGGGCTTCTTCACGTTCTTTCTCCAACGAAAATTGTGAACGCAGCTTTTCAATGCCCCTTCTCCGCAAATAAAGCAATGTGCCTAAAATTAATACTGCATATAGTAAATAAGCCCAGGCGGTTTTCCAAAAAGGCGGCAATATGGTGATATTCAGCGTCAGTTCTTTATTGTTCCACCTGTCGTTACTTGTGGCCCTTACTTTAAAAACATAATTACCGGGGTCAAGGTTGGTATATATTGCCCTCCTTATCTTATTATCAGCAGTGATCCACCCCTTATCAAACTCCTCCATGGTATATTGGTATTTTACCTTGTCGGGATTGAAATAGTTTAGTGCGGCAAATTCTATTGCAAAAACGTTGTCGTTATATTTAAGGGTCAGCGTTTTTAATCCTGTAATTGATTCGGGTAAAATAACCCTCCCGTTTATTTTTTCGCCAACGGTTACTGTTTTATTAAACACCTGGAAATCGGTTAAAACCAAATTTGGTATGTTTTTGCTGGTGCGGATATTATTAGGCCTAAAAAGATTAAAACCGTTGCCCCCGCCAAATATCAACTCGCCTTCCTTTGTTTTAAATGATGAATTTTCGGTGAACTCACGCCCTTGCAGGCCTTCTGTCTCGTTATAATTTATAAAATGAAATTTTATCCCGCTGGGGTAATAGCGGTCAATAACAATATCCGACAAGCCGTTCGGCGTGCTTACCCA
>Ga0207038_10072_pt1 | contig 26526 bp, 26 predicted proteins | sample Alteio_BWMinCont_76_FD_153285 | JGI IMG/M metagenome (GOLD analysis project Ga0207038, IMG submission 153285) | Enriched cells from forest soil in Barre Woods Harvard Forest LTER site, Petersham, Massachusetts, United States -... | ecosystem: Environmental > Terrestrial > Soil > Temperate forest >...
AGAGAAACCTCGCTCAATTATTCAGTCCCATCAAATATTTCCATTTTGAATGCCCTCAATGCGGTTCAGAGATTGAGTATGCAGCGGTAAAGATTGGCTTCAGACTTCGGTATGAAACGGATTATTGGGAATGCACTGTTTGTAAATCGCTGCTATGTGTTTCGCGTCTCTACTCCTGGTCAGTTCTGCTAGGCATGCTGGCAGTGGCGCTCATCGCGACTTGGGCGCTGGGGATTCGCTGGTGGTTCCTTTTTGTTCCAGGAACGATTGTCGCCCTGTGGATCGTGGGAATGATTGTGGGAACTTATTTAAAATGGCTGTTGCCTCCCAAGATTCGAATCTATGTCCCCGATGATTTCACCCTGTTCTCTCGCAAATAAAAAATGAAAATACGTCTCGTGATGCTGGGAAAAATGCGGCGTGGGGAAGCAGGTGCGCTGTTCGACGACTATGCGAGCCGCATCCGGCATTTCGCGGAAGTAGAAGTGAACGAATTGCGAGGTGCAGGGCCTGCGGCGCTACGGAAGTTGAAGCTCGAGCCCTCCGCCACAGTCGTCCTGTTGGATGCGGCCGGAAAGCAACTGACGTCGCAGCAATTTGCGCACTGGCTGGGCGATTTGCGGGATCGCGGGACGCGTGAGCTGGTTTTTCTATGTGGCGACGCAGGGGGTTTTCCTGACGAGCTGCGCGCCAGCGCGAAACAGAAAATTTCGCTCTCAACGCTTACGATGCCGCACGAATTTTCTCGCGTAGTCTTGGCTGAACAGATTTACCGCGCGTTCGCAATACTAGCGGGCCACCCCTATCCGAAGTAGGCGCACTTCTGTAAGAATAACGACACCATGACAATCAAGATTTCACATGATACTGGCGCACCCAGCGCATCCGTCGAACTGATGATCACGCGCCCGTTGCCGGATTATGATCTCGATGAGGTGGAAGCGCCGATTCCGCGGGACGTTGACCCGATGCTCGCGTCGCAGGGATTCAAGGATCTGCTGGATGAGGCTCGCGGAATTCTGGACCGCGAAATGGCGGGGAGCGGACTTGAGATCGCGCAGCTCACTGGCGCGATCTGCCACGACAAGGCCGTGCACCGGCCGGGTATCTGGCTTGTGCTGCGCGAGCGCGGCGCGAATGGCGAAATGTCGGCATCTGCACGGGGGCGCGTGGCCAATCTTGCTGAGAAGCTGCGAAGTTCTCTGGGTCTTTCGTAATAACAGACCAAGAGAAAGGTTTTACCGCAGAGGCGCCGAGGTCGCCGAGGAAATCCAGACCCCGCGATATTCTTCATTCCCTCTTCTCTGTGTTCTCTGCGCCTCTGCGGTTAATGCTTTTGCTTTAGACCTCGAATTTAGTCCTTACTTTTTTGCCGCGAAAGTGATCGAAGCGCGGGTGGTTTCCCAATCGAGGTGCATGGTGCACTTTCCCCCCGCGTTCTCGAACGCAATCGTAAAGTTCTCTACGGGCGATGGGAGTTTCGAGACTTTCATGTCCACGCGCGCGAAATCATCTGCTTCGCCGGGATAGGGAATTCCCCATTCGCCGGTCTTCTTGCTGATGATCAACGTCCACTTGTCTGCAGTGGGAAGCGTGAATATCGTGTAGCTGCCGGCGGGGATGGTCTTGCCGCCTACAGTCAGGTCTGCGGTCGTGACAAACGTGGTCGCTTCGTTCGCGCCTGCGCGCCACACCTTTCCGTATGGGACAAGGTCACCGAAAATTTTGCGGCCATTCATGCGCGGGCTGGAGTAGTCCACGGTAATGGTCGAACCGCAACTGGCTTTTGCCGGAGGGCTGGGACGCTTGCTCTTGTCCTGCTGGGCCATAGCGGAAGTGGTGAGTAAAGCGATGCCCAATAGAAGGGCAAGAATGCTGCCAACACGTTTCTGCATATTTTTCTCCTTGTTGTGAGCGGTTGCACCCCTTAGACGCGGGCCAACCACTGCACGATAGCGCAATTTTAGCTGAGTCCATCATGACAAGCGAACTTCCGCGCTACTTCTTGACGTTTCGCCGGGGTGCGGCCACACTTGTAAATTATCTTTGCGGGGCGCGAGTGCATGCCGGAAGGTAAGGGACTTTTGATTGTTTATACCGGGCCGGGCAAGGGCAAGACGACTTGCGCGCTGGGCACAGCATTTCGCGCCGTGGGGCAGGGGTTGCGCGTTCTGATGGTGCAGTTCATCAAGGGCTCCTGGCACTACGGCGAGCTCGATGCTGCAAAGATGCTGGGTGACGACAAATTTGAGATTCGGCCGATGGGCCGCGGTTTTGTAAAGGTAGGCGGCGCTGACACGGACCCGGAAGACGTCCGAATGTGCGAGCAAGCCTGGGGGTTCGGGCGAGAACAGATCTACAGCGAGAAATATGATCTAGTGGTGCTGGACGAGATCAATTACGTGATTAGCTACAAGATGCTGGACGCGGATAGGGTGGTGGAAGCGCTTGCAAAGCGGCCCGAGCGCGTGCACGTGATCTGCACGGGCCGGAACGCGCATCCGAAACTGGTGGAAGCGGCCGACCTGGTGACGGAAATGCGGGAAGTGAAGCACCCATACACCAAGGGGATCCTCGCGCAACGGGGAATTGACTACTAGCTATGGCCTGGTTTAAGCGGGACAAAAAGCCGATTGAAAATCCCACGCCGATCGAGGAGAGGCGCGTCCGCACGGAAGGCATGTGGACCAAGTGCAGCTCCTGTCGCGCCATCATCTGGAAAAAGGATCTCGAAGCGAATTGGGAAGTGTGCCCAAAATGCGAGCATCATTTTCGCCTGGGCGCACGGCGACGGCTCGAGTTGCTGCTGGATGATGAGCAGTACATCGAGCACGACGCCGATTTGGCCTCGAGCGACCCTCTCAAGTTTTCAGACACCAAGCCTTACGCCCAGCGACTGAAAGATGCGCAGCATAAGCTGGGAATGAAGGACGCGATTTTGACGGTCGAAGGGCGCATGAACGGGCGTCCGGTAGTTTGCTGCTCGATGGAATTTGGATTCATCGGTGGCTCGATGGGCGCGGTGGTGGGCGAAAAAGTAGCGCGGGCGATCGAACGTTCCCTGGCGCAGAAATTACCTCTGATTGTGGTGTCCTGCTCGGGTGGAGCGCGCATGATGGAAGGCGCCGTCAGCCTGATGCAGCTTGCGAAGGTGTCGGCGGCCCTCGGACGGCTCGACGAAGCGCGCGTTCCATTCATTTCCCTACTGACGGACCCGACGACGGGCGGTGTTACGGCTAGCTACGCGATGCTCGGCGATCTGAATATCGCTGAGCCCGGCGCCCTGATTGGATTTGCCGGGCCGCGCGTAATCGAGCAAACTATTCGCCAGAAGCTTCCCGATGGATTTCAAACCGCAGAATTTCTCCTCGAGCACGGCTTCCTGGACGCCGTTATCTCCCGCAAAGAATTGAAGCCCTACATCGGCCAGGCTCTCGATTTCTTTCTGGGATAGTCGCGGCCCAACGAATAAGGAGCCACCCGCGCCACGATGAACTACGAAGAATCCGTCCGGTCTCTCATGGCTCTCGGCAAAGAATTGGCGGCGCCGCAGCAGGCGCGCGTGCAGAAATTTGGCCTTGAAAACATCACGATTCTTTCCGCGGAGCTGGGCAAGCCAGATCCGCGCATCCCATGCGTTCACATCGCCGGTACAAACGGGAAGGGCTCCACGGCGGCCATGCTCGAATCTATCCTGCGCGCCGCCGGGCTGCGCACTGGGCTTTACACCTCCCCTCATCTCGAGCGGATCAACGAGCGTATTCGGATCAAGGGGGCCGACATACCGGATTCGGATTTTGCCGCTGCGTGGACTCGCGTGGGAACTTCGATTGAATCGTTGATCGCATCTGGAAAACTCACCGCGCACCCGACATACTTCGAATGCCTGACTGCGATGGCGTTTGTCGTGTTTGCAAAGCAGTGCGTGGAGTTCGCTGTCTACGAAGTGGGCCTGGGGGGACGGCTGGATGCGACCAACATCGTGAACCCTGAGGTGGCCGTCGTCACGCCGGTTGATTTCGATCACGAGAATTTTCTGGGCCATTCGATTGAGGAAATTGCCGGAGAGAAGGCGGGAATCATCAAGCCCGGTGCCTGGGTGGTCAGCTCAAGCGAACGCCCGGAAGCGAACGCTGTGATTGAGCGGCGGTGCGAAGAGATTGGTGCAAAGCTGGTCGAGGTAGATAACGCCTGGCGTCTTGAAGACGTTCAGGCCACCGACGGCTACTATCGCGCAACCGCCGTTTCCACGGATTCGAACGAAAGGATCGCAATCGAACCAGCGCTGGCTGGCAGATTCCAGATTCGCAACGCTTTGACTGCCGCTACTGCCGCCCGCTTGCTTTCCGAGCGCGGATTCCCGGTGAATGACGAAGCAATCGTGCGTGGCATCGCCACGGCGCGGTGGCCCGGGCGGCTCGAGCGGCTTTCCATGCAACCGGCTGTTTATCTCGATGGAACACACAATCCCGCCGGCGCCAGAGAGTTGCTCAAATTCTGGGACGAAAACTTTAAGGGTCGCCGGATTCTGCTTGTGTATGGCGCGATGCGCGATAAGGCGGTGGACGAAATCGCCGGATTGCTTTTCCCCCGCGCGGATCGCGTGATATTGACGGAACCGCTTCAGCCGCGCGCGATTTCCGCGTCTCTGCTCGAGGAAATGACCAGCCATCTGGCTGCACAGGCCGTCGTCGTGCGGAATCCTGGCGAAGCACTGGAACGCGCCCTCGAAATGGCCGGTCCTGACGACGCGATTTTCGCAACGGGCTCTCTGTATTTGGTCGGAGATCTCCGCAGTTACTGGTCGAAGCGCTCAGGCAAATTGGCTCCTGCGGGCGCGAGGGCCGGTTCTTTACCCCAGCCTCACTAACCTTGAGATTTTCCTGTAAGCCTTGATACTTTCAAATCATTGAAAAATTGTGCGAAATCACAAATTTGGGCTGCGAGATATCCAATTTTGCGAATCCGTGACCAGCGGCGCGTTCCGGACTCGGACATGGCCTTCCCGCGCGCGAACAGCTAAAACGAGCTTTGCATACGGCTGGTTACTAAACTTGAACTTTTCAGGCATTTACTGCGTTTAATAAAACCAGGTGAGGCAGCCAAACTGCAGAATTTGCGTCTAAGTAAGGAACGGGGGGGCCATGACTCGTGAAGAGAGACGGCATAAGCTTGAATCTTTCGGGAGCGCGCCCGCGCTACTTTCCGCGGCGCTGCGCCAGTTTCCGAAGAAAATGTGGCTTTACAAGCCGTCCACGGAGCGATGGAGCATCCACGAAACGATTCTGCACCTGGCGGATAGTGAGGCGAGCGCCTACATTCGATGCCGCGGCTTCATTGCCGAACCGGGGAATCCTGTCCTTCAATTCGACGCCGCGCGCTGGGCGGGATCGCTCGGCTATTATCACCAGAGCACGCGTGAGGCGCTCGAGATTATTCGCCGCTTGCGCAAGATGACTTATCATTTGCTCTTCACACTGGCGGAGCCCGTGTGGCAGCATCGCGCGCATCATCCTTCTCAGGGAAGTATGACCCTCGAAGATTGGGTCGAAAATCAGGAACGCCACATCCCTCACCACATTGAGCAAATGAAGCAGGCATACGAGATCTGGTTGAGGACGCATCCGCCCCGAAAGCCGGCCACGCCATCAGCTAGGCCGAGTGTGGCCCCTCGGATGGTCGCAATCAACGCCGGGATCTGACTCCTTGCTCCTTAGTGTGCCTCACGATTCTGGAAGTGTGTGTTCACCAATGCCTCATTCCTGCGCTCACCAGTCTTCGCGTATCTCGAGCGACCTTGGCCGATATGCTTCCCTCCCAATTTCAGATTTCAACTTGGGTTGCCGGGGTTTGGCGGCGATGATAGGATGGGTTTCTTATGAGCGCTGATACCAGCCACAAGCCGCGCATTGGTATCCCGTATCGCACACGAAAAGAAGAACTTAGCGGCGATCGCGGCAAGTACGACAGGTACATCCAGGCGGTCCGCCGGGCAGGCGCTGAGCCCGTTGAAATCTCCTTGGGCCTTGCTTCAGACGAGTTGAAAAAACTGGCCCAGACGCTTGACGCTGTCGTTCTGACCGGCAGCCCGGCCGACGTCGAGCCATCGCTCTATCATTCCGGGCGCAATCCGAAATCCGCCGAGGCGGACACTGACCGGGAGCGAACGGACTTCACGTTATTGGGCCACGCCTTCACGGAACACAAGCCAGTGCTCGCGATTTGCTATGGCATTCAGAGCCTGAATGTATTTCTCGGCGGCTCGTTGATTCAGGATATCCCCAGCGAATTGCCGACGAAAATTCAGCATCCCTGGACTGGGCGCGAGCAGGGCGCTGCTGAGCCGATTCACGTCGTGCGCCTCGAGTCGGGTTCGCGGCTGGCGCAATTGGCCGGAGCAGGCGAAGCGACCGTAAACAGTTCGCACCACCAGTCAATTCGGGAGACCGGACGCAATCTGCGCGTCGTGGCGCACGCGCCGGACGGAGTCATCGAGGGTGTGGAGTGGACAGGGGATGCAAACTGGGTGACCGGCGTGCAATGGCATCCCGAGCGCAGGGTTGAGACTGATTCTTTTGCGCAGAATCTATTTCGGGATCTGGTTGCGGCGGCGCGCAGAGCGCCCGTGAGAACCTAGCGACCTCATTTTCTGAAGTCCGGCTAGAAGCCAGCGTTTGATACTTTTTCAGCTCTCACTTCTTAAGTCTTGGTTTGCAGCTCACGTCCTGGGGGAAACATGATTTCTCTGGCTGGCAAAGCGGCATTGGTGACGGGCGGTTCGCGCGGTATCGGCGCCGCCACGGTGAAGCTTTTCGCACAGGCCGGAGCCGACGTGGTGTTCAATTACCATCGGAACCGCGAAGCTGCCTCGCAGGTGGAGCAAGAGGCGCGGAAGCATGGTACGCGGATCGAATCACTCAAAGCAGACCTCGGAAAGATGACTGATTCCAAAAAACTCGTCGAATTCACGCGCGAGCGGTTGGGGCGGCTGGATATCGTGATTGCCAACGCGGGCATCTGGAACGAGCCGGACACGCCGATTGAGAAGCTGAGCGAACGCGAATGGGATGAAATGGTGCGCGTGAATTTGAAAGGCGTGTATTCCGTGGTTCACTACGCCGTGCCGCACATGATTGCGCAGCGCGGAGGCCGCATCGTGGCGATCAGTTCAACGGCTGGCCAGCGCGGCGAGGCATTTCACACGCATTATGGGGCTACCAAAGGAGCTGTCATCAGTTTCGTGAAGGGCCTTGCGAGCGAACTTGCGCACCATAATATTCTGGTGAACTGCGTCGCGCCGGGATGGGTGGATACGGATATGTCCGCCTCGGTGCTGCGGAAGAAAAGTGGATTGAAGTGGGCGAGCGCATCAATTCCGCTGAAGCGTCCAGCAACGGCGGATGAAATCGCCGGACCGATCCTTTTTGCTGCTTCCGACCTGGCAACCTTCATCACCGGCGAAGTAATCAATGTAAATGGAGGCGCGATCCTGTGCGGATGAACTTAAGCATTATTTTGTCGGCAATTTTGGTGGCTGGGACTTGCATCACGGCGGCACCGCGAGCAGCGGCACAGGATTCAGATCAGCTGATGCCGGAAGAGAGCGCCGCAAAAGCGAAAGAAATCCTGCAACAGGCGATCCAGGCGCTTGGAGGTGCGACGTATTTGAAAATGCACGATTCGGTTTGCACTCTCCGGATGAGCCAATTCGGCCATTCCGGGGATTTAAATGGATACGCGAAGTATCTCGACTACACAATTCCCCCGGATAAAGACCGCATGGAATATCTTCCAAAAGGCAATCTGATCACTCTCATGAACGGGGACAAGGGCTGGACCCTGGATCGAGGCGGTATTTCCGAACTGCCCGAGACGGATCTAGCGCAAAATCACGATGACGTCCTCAAGGACATTAACAACATTCTGCGCATCCGAATCAAGGAGCAGGGCATGATCATCCGTTACGGTGGTACGGACGTCGTGGATCTGCAAGAGGCAGACTGGGTCGAACTGGTGGACAGCGAGAACCGGACTTACCGCATTGCCGTTTCGAAATCCACCCATCTTCCGATTCGCAAGATAAACACGTCGCGTGATGCCGCCTCGCGCAGGAAAACGGACGAAATCGAATACTACTCAAACTATCATCCGATTGGAGGCATCGAAACTCCCTTTCAGATTACGCGGGAACGCAACGGGAGAAAGGTGTATCAAGTCTTCTACGAAAAATGCGATTACAACACCAATCTTTCCTCGGCACTGTTCACTAGAGAATCGCTTGAAGAACGGTGGGCGAAGGTCGGCAAGAAGGACAAGAAGAAAGACAAAGACAAGGATAAGAATTAGCTCCGCTCTGGTCGCCGCAGTTTGAAGTTAGGGCGCAATGTTTCTTCACCCGATTTGCATCTCTTCAACTACTTGAATCCCCAAAAATTCGGGCCTTCCAGCGACTCGGTGGCTGATTTTACGTCGTGCGGGGTATAATCATTTGATGGCAATGACGCGAAAAAGCGAACCGATGCACGGGACAACGGTGCTGTGCGTGCGCCGCGACAATAAAGTGGTGCTGGCAGCCGATGGACAGGTGACGCTTGGTGAGGGTGTGATCAAGCACAATGCGAAAAAGACGCGGCGCCTATTCAACGACAAGATTGTCGCTGGATTTGCAGGCAGCACGGCTGATGCGCTTTCGCTATTCGGACGCTTCGAAGGAAAATTGCAGGAGTATCACGGCAATCTGCCTCGCGCGGCCGTCGAATTGGCGAAAGAGTGGCGCACGGACCGTTCGCTGCGCCATCTGGACGCCCTATTGATCGTGGCAGATGCGAAATCAATATTCCTGCTTTCAGGTAACGGCGACGTGATCGAACCGGACGATGGGATTTGCGCAATTGGTTCGGGCGGTCCGTATGCGCTGGCGGCCGCGCGGGCACTTGCGAAGTTCACCAAGCTGGCCGCGAAAGACATTGCCCAGGAGGCCATGCGCATCGCCAGTGAAATTTGCATCTTCACGAACGCCAATTTCAGCATCGAAGAATTATGACCGGAAAGTCGGAGAAAGATATGGTGATCTACTTGGCCGGAGAATCGCAGGCTGCGGAGCCCGAGCCCCTTCCGTCATTTGACGAGCTGACGCCGAGGGAAATCGTCGTCGAGCTCGATAAATACATTGTGGGACAGAATGCGGCGAAGAAAGCAGTGGCCATCGCGCTGCGGAATCGCGTTCGCCGGCAAAAACTCCAACCTGAACTGGCCGAGGAAATCCTTCCGAAAAATATTTTAATGATTGGGCCGACAGGCGTCGGCAAAACAGAAATTGCGCGACGACTTGCGCGGTTGGCCGGCTGTCCGTTCGTAAAGGTGGAGGCTTCGAAGTACACCGAAGTGGGATACGTAGGACGCGACGTGGAATCAATGGTGCGCGACCTGGTGGAAACTTCGATCGATATGGTTCGAGAAGAAAAACTCGACGAAGTGGCCGAGCGAGCAGAGCAGTCGGCCGAGGAGCGCCTGCTCGACTTGTTGCTACCTGCATCACCCATGCCGGCGGATGCTAATGCGGCCGCGGAAGCGGCAAGGCGCGAGCAAGCCCAGCGCACGCGCGATAAATTGCGCGCTCAGCTCCGCGAGGGAAAACTCGATCAGCGGATGGTGGAAGTAGAAGTGCGCGAGCGGTCCATGCCCTCGTTTGAAATCATCACCAATCAGGGTGTCGAGGAGATGGACATTAACGTCAAGGACATGCTCTCCGGCTTCTTCGGCCAGCAGAAAAAGAAACGAAAGATGACTGTCGCCGAAGCCTTCGATTATCTGATCCAGGAAGAAGAAAACCGGTTGATTGACATGGACCAGGCGACGCGGATCGCCGTGGACCGTGTGGAGCAAATGGGAATTCTTTTCATCGACGAAATCGACAAGATCGCGGGACGCGAGACTGGCCATGGCCCGGACGTTTCACGCGAAGGGGTGCAGCGCGACATCCTGCCCATCGTGGAAGGAACAACAGTAAACACGCGCTACGGAATGGTGCGCACGGACCATATTTTATTCATCGCTGCCGGTGCGTTTCACACCACAAAGCCTTCGGATTTGATTCCAGAATTGCAGGGACGATTTCCGATTCGCGTTGAGCTCAGTTCGCTCTCCGAAGGTGATTTCATCCGCATCCTCACGGAGCCGAAAAACGCCCTGATCAAGCAATATACCGCGCTGCTCGATACGGAGGGACTGAAGCTGACGTTCACAGAGGATTCGATTGCCACGATCGCGCGCTACGCCGCAAAGGTAAACGAACATACTGAAAACATTGGCGCGCGCCGCCTGCATACGATCCTTGAAAAAGTTCTGGAAGAGATTTCGTTCGAGGCGCCCGAAATGAAAAAGAAGGCAGTAAAAATTGATGGTGCCTACGTCCAGAAGCAGCTTGCGAATATTGTCAAAGACCAGGATCTCAGCCGCTACATCCTCTGAGGATTGAAAGTAGAAAATGGGTAACGGAAAAGAGGATAGCTGGCTTTCGTCCAAAATGTTTCGAGCTAAATTCATTTTCTATTTTCCCATTTCCATTTTCCTGGTTTCGTGTTTCCTAGGCGGTTGTGCGGCCCCGGCCGAGCCGATGGAGCGAAAGCCGCCGGTGCCAAAAGCCGTCGCGGATCTCGCTGCCGCACAGGCTGGCGATGATGTCGTACTCACGTTTACACTGCCGAAAGAAACTGTTGAACGCCGGCCACTGAAACAGGGGCCTGCAATCGAGATTTTTCGGTTGATTCACGCCGCCGGCGCAACCGATTCTGCTGTGACAAACGATTCTCAGGCAAGGGTCCCGGTGGTGACGATTCCCTCAGCGATGGTGGATCAATACTCGGATCAGGGCCACATCCGCGCCGTTGATTCTCTTAAGGCCGAAGATTTCCGGCCGAATGGCGAGACGACTGCGGAATACAGGATCCGAACGCGGGTATCGAGCAAAAAGGAATCCGCGGATTCGAATATCGTCGTTTTGAAGATTTACCCCGCCGCGGAACCAATTAGGGACCTGAAGGTGGAAACCACACACGCGGGTGTTATGCTCACATGGACTCCGCCTCAAAAAACGCTTGTAGGCTCGACGGCGACGATTGCGAATTACCGGATTTATCGCGCGGAGATGGGCTCTGCCGACATCGCGGCTGCGTCTCCACTGGAAAATCGAAAACTGAAGACTCCACTTCTGAAAATTGGCGAGAGCGAGACCGCCATGTTTCGTGATTCCCTGGCCGAGAGGGGGAAGTCGTACATTTATTCAGTTCGGACCGTTGCGCAATACCCGAACGGGACGGTCGAGTCTGCCGATTCGAATGAAGTCGAGGTAACTCCAAATGATATTTTCACCCCGGCGGTGCCGCAGGGGCTTGTCGTGGTTTTCGTCCCGGCTGTCGCCGGCGCGCCTGCCCATATCGAACTATCCTGGGCGATTAATCCTGAACCAGACATCGCCGGTTACAACATCTTTCGAACTGAGCAGGAGGGCACAGCCGGAGTGCGCCTGAACCCGGAGTTGTTGCTTACTCCGGCGTTTCGCGATATGAGTACGTTACCCGGTCGCCGATACCTCTACACAGTCACCACGGTGGACCGTTCTGGCAATCAAAGTCCGGCCAGCGCGGCTGCCGCCGGCGAGGTTCCGGCCGATAGCCAAACGATGCCATGAGCGACTCTTCATCCACCGGCCATCAGGCTTCCACGCTGCAGAGCAAAGCAGCGCTGGTCACGGGGCTTTATACCGGTGCATTACTGACTATGGTTATGATTGGCGCGCTTGTGGCTGCGAACCGCCTACCTGGGCTCGAAAATCGCGCCCTTGAACGGAATGCCGCGAGTTACAGCCTTTTCGTCCTCTTCATGATGATTCCAGTTTGCCGCTTTCTAACCCGCCCGCTTCAGATGTTCACATCAGCGATGATTGGTTGGGTGATATTTGTTGTGACGTACAACATCGCGGGACTATTTTTCCGGAATCTGTTCACAGTTCTGCGAATGTCGCCGTTTCAAGCCCTGCTGGAAGGAGCCGTGGTGTATGGCGTGTGTGCCGTCGGCTCCTGGGTGGGGGCCATGATCCTTCACGCACGAACCCATTCGATTCTTCCGCGCCGAAGACGCGCGGATCACGAAGCTCCCCACCATCCATGAAACTCTGCCGTTTCCAGTTGCTCGAATTTTCCGCAAGCAACGTGAGCCGCTCGTCGCGTGAAGTTCACCCCGAGCCGCGTGGAGGCATCATCGAAGGCGAGACGGTCTGGGAAATTCAGGGCGAACTTTGGGGACGGCGCGATCGCACTGGAAATTCCTGGCCACTCGAAGCCGCGAAATTGCTGCCACCGTCGGCACCGAGCAAGATCGTGTGCGTCGGGAAGAATTACGTGGACCACGCAACAGAGATGGGAGGGCCACCACCGAAGGAGCCAATCCTGTTTCTGAAGCCGCCCTCGTCGATTAACGCTCCGGAAGACCCGGTCGTCATGCCCAAAATTTCGCACCGCGTTGACTACGAAGGCGAGATTGCGGCCGTCATTGGTCGCCACTGTTATCACCTGCGCGCGGATGAAGATCCGGCCCCGTATATTCTGGGCTACACTTGCTTCAACGACGTAACCGCTCGCGATCTGCAGAAGCTTGATGGCCAATGGACACGCGGCAAGAGCTTCGACACATTTTGCCCATTCGGTCCGGTGCTCGAGACGAATCCACCACCCGCAGACACGAGAGTGGAGACTTTTGTGAATGGGGTTAAGAAACAGTCCGCACGGCTGTCGGAAATGATTTTTTCCGTTGATGTTATAATTCGCTTCATCGCGCAGGTGATGACGCTCGAGCCCGGCGATTTAATCGCGACGGGAACGCCGGCGGGGATCGGGCCGGTGGTCGCTGGCGATGTGATGGAAGTGAGCGTTACCGGGATTGGCACACTGCGAAATCCGGTGATTAGTTCGGCCGAAATCCTCGAAGAATAAACGCAGGAAGTTCTGAGAATTCGCCGGGGCGGCCGACTTAGGCAAAGGCGGGCATTGAAAGAACTTTTTGCGGATTGGCACAACTGGCTTCCGGTGGCAGGGCTCGCCGTCCTGATTATTCTTGGCATCATCTTCTGGCTGCGGAGAAAACCGGAAGACCCCCACGAGCAGGAACGCCAACGCCGCGCGTATCTCAATCGCGTTGGACGAATCGTCGAAGGTCAGGTGCTCGAAGTTGTTGACCATCCGCACGCCCCGGCTGGCACGAAACAAGCCGGCATTTTTGGCAAACGCCCAGCAGCAGCGCTCGCCAACGGCACGCAAAAGCTCCTGTACTACACGTATTCCATTTCCGGGGTGACTTACGAGACCGCGCAGGACATTACCGGACTCGAGGAACAGGCCCACCTGGGCCGCGTGGTCGCCGGACAGCCCGCCAGCGTGAAATTCGATCCCTCGAACCCGAGCAATTCCATTCTCCTCGCTGACGATTGGTCTGGGTTGCACTAATTGCCCATTGCGCATTCCTGACGCAATTTATCCTGAGATGAACCCTGCGGGCCAAGAAAATGCAATATCTTTGAACACGCCTCACGCAAACCGTCCATGTTGCGTCTAAGACCGTACGAAGAATGAAGCCCAATCCAGTGGTACACTCTCAGCTTTTGTGGAGGATCAATTTGACTCGTATCCATGGCTTCGTTGCAGCGATGACTCTGATGATTGCGGCGCTCTTCTTACCTGCGCTGGCGCCCGCCCAAAAAATGGGGGAACAGATCGATCCGAACCTCTATTCCGGCATGCGCTGGCGCATGATCGGGCCACACCGCGCCGGGCGTGTGTCGGCCGTCGCAGGAATTCCGGGCGACCCTGCGACGTATTACATGGGCACGCCGGGAGGAGGCCTGTGGAAGTCGACAGACAGCGGAGAGGTTTGGAATCCAATCTTCGATCAGGAACATGTAGCGTCGATTGGAGCGATCACGGTCGCGCCCTCAAACTCCTCGATTATCTACGCAGGCACGGGCGAACAAACTGCCGGGAACGGTTTGTATAAATCCACCGATGCTGGCTCGACATGGACAAACATCGGATTGCAGTCCACCCGCTATATCAGCACCATCATCGTGAACCCGCGCGACCCGAACGTAATCATTGTGGGAGTTATCGGGCACCCCATTCTGGGGGTCGCTTCTCCCAGCTCCGATCGCGGAGTATTCAAGACCACCGATGGCGGCAAGACCTGGACGAAGACGCTGTTTCGAGATGAGGTCGCCGGTGTGGCTGATATAACTTTCGATCCAGGAAATCCGCGCGTGATGTATGCGGCGATGTGGCGTCCACGTGATTTTCGAACTGAACGCGAAGCTCCCAATACGCGCGACGCTTGGCTCTACAAATCAACCGACGAAGGAAGCTCCTGGAAGGAATTGCCGGCGACAGGCATGCCCTCCGGCGGATGGGATCGCACTGCTGTTGCTGTGGCGCCAGGCACTCGCGGCCAGCGCATATTCGCCATCACAGCCCCAGGCCTCTTTCGCTCGGACGACGGCGGCGCCAACTGGCGAAAGATCACGAAAGATCCGCGAATTGTGTCGAACCTCTACATCAGCCATATCTATGTTGACCCGCGCAATGCCGACGTAGTCTACGCGATGCAAACTACGTTGTACCGTTCGACCGACGGCGGCCAGACATTTACGGCATTCAAGGGCGCTCCGGGCGGGGACGACTATCACGTGATGTGGATCGATCCGCAGAATTCAGACCGCATGATTCTGGGCGTGGACCAGGGGGCGGTTATTACGCATAACGGCGGGCAAACGTGGAGTTCCTGGTTTAACCAGGCAACCGGGCAGTTCTATCACGTGATCACGGACAATCAATTTCCTTACATCGTGTATGGGGCGCAACAGGATAGCGGCACCGCCGCGGTTTCCAGCCGCAGCGATTACGGCTCGATCACCTATCGCGACTGGTTCTCGATCGCCGGATTTGAATACTCCTACATTGCGCCGGACCCGTTAAATCCGAACATCATTTATTCCGGCGGATGGTTCGGGACTGTGTTGCGGTTCGACAAGACCACTGGCCAATTCACGCATATTTTTGTCCGCACGGAAAAATATCGCACCGCGACGATGGCGCCCGTCGTCTTCTCGCCGCACGATCCTCACACGCTTTATTTCGCCACTCAGTACGTAATGAAAACGACCGATGAAGGAAAAAATTGGAAAGAAATCAGCCCCGACCTGACCGTGCGGCCGAAGGCGCCTGCCGATGAGGAGAAGAAACAGTCCTTCAACGCTCACCCAGGATTCTCTTCACCCTTCTATTCAGGAGGGGCCTATGTGGCCGCAGGATTCTCGTACGAAAACGCCGCACATTCGATTAGTGAATCGGGCGGAAAGTCGCGGATGAACTCGGAGGAGTACGACAGGGGCGAAGAGTACGAGCGGGGTGAGGAACAGGCAGGGGTGCGGCCGGGAGCGATCACTGTCGTTTCGCCGTCTCCTCTGCAAGCTGGTGTAATTTGGGCGGGGACAAGCAACGGGCTGGTGCATCGAACGCAGGATGGCACGGCCACCTGGCAAAACGTGTCGCCTGAAAAGATGACCAAGGATGCGAACATTTGGACCATCGAGCCCTCACAATTTGATGCGAACACTGCATTTCTCACGTACGAGGTGCGGCGGGATCTGAATCCGTACCTGTTCCGTACTCGCGATGGCGGCAAGACCTGGCAAAAGATCACAGAAGGGCTACGCGAGGGCTGGAGAGCACGCGCAGTGCGCGAGGATCCCGTGCGCAAGGGATTGCTCTATGCCGCAACAGAGGACGGGATGTATGTCTCGTTCGACGATGGCGACCACTGGCAATCGCTGCAATTGAATCTGCCGGCATCAGACGTTCAGGACATCGTCGTTCACGGCAAGGATCTCGTGGCTTGCACGTATGGCCGCGCGCTGTGGATTCTCGACGACCTTTCGCCTCTGCGACAGGCGAGCTCTGAAATCGCGAGTTCAAATGCGTATCTACTCCACCCCGCGGAAACCATCCGCGCTCGCTGGGACAACGACCAGGAAACGCCACTGCCTCCAGAATTTCCGGCGGGGAAGAATCCTCCGGACGGCGCAATTTTTTATTACTACCTGAAATCTCCGCCGTCAGGTGAATTGACCCTTGAAATTCACGACGCGAAAGGAAATCTGATGCGGCGCTTCACCAGCGTCGCCCCACCGCCGGTAACCACTCTCGCCAACGTGCCGGATTATTGGTTTGAGACTCCCGCCGTGCTGAAAAAGAATATAGGATTGAATCGCTTTGTGTGGGACTTGCGCATCGCGCCTCCGCCAACGCTGAACTATGGCTACTACGGCGAGATGCTCGATTATGTGGAATATACCCTCTCCGATCACGCCATCCCTCACGACACACCGCGAGAACAAACCCTCGGCCCATTCATCATCCCGGGGGAGTACGAGGCTGTGTTCATCGGCAATGGCCAACTGGTGCGCCAAAAATTTACCGTGAAGGAAGATCCTCGCGTGCACGTTTCGCAGGACGATTTGGTCGCGCAATGGAAAGCAGCCACGCGAGTCACGGCCGGACTGAAATCAAGCTTCGGCGCATACCAATCAGCAGCCGCCCTCCGCTCTGCTGTTGCCGACCGGTTGAAAGGCCTGGAAGACAATTCCGATGCAAAGAACGCGAGTGATGCGTTGAAAGACCTCGATAAGAATCTCGAAGCAGTGATGGAAGGCACAACTGCGCTTCCGGGAGTTGGTCCTGTGAATCGGGATCTATCGCGCCTCACGTTTATGCTCGAGACCGGGGACTCGGCGCCGACAGATTCCGCTCATGCATCCGTCGAGGAAACTTGCGCCGCGCTCAATGGCGCGCTGTCACAATGGCGCGAGATTGATGCTCAGACAGTCCCACAAGCGAATGCTCTGCTGGATAAATATAAGCTGGCGGCTCTCCCCACTGCCGCAACAATCCCGGCGGGCGACGCGTGCCACGAATAGACCTGCTGCCTTGCTCGCAACGTGCGGCTGTGGCACGCTACCTGCGCTGCTAACCGACACCACACAATGACGGAACATCGAAAACACCAGGATCGTCTGGAAGAGTTGCGCCGGCGGAATGCGGACGCCGAAGCGGGCGGGGGCGCTGAACGCCGCGAGCGTCAGCACAAAGAGGGCAAGCTCAGCGCGCGCGAACGTATCGACCTCCTGCTTGATGAAGGCTCGTTTGAGGAACTCGATAAATTTGTTCGCCACCATTGCACCGAATTCGGCATGGAGGTGCAGCGGCCGGCGGGCGATGGTTTCATCACGGGCTATGGTCGCATCGAGGGCCGATTGATGTATGTGTTTGCGCAGGATTTCACAGTGTTTGGCGGATCGCTCTCCCAGGCAAACGCCTTGAAAATCACGAAGATCATGGACCTGGCGATGCGCCAGGGAGCGCCGGTAATCGGACTAAACGATTCCGGCGGGGCGCGGATTCAAGAGGGCGTAAATTCGCTGGCTGGTTACGCGGATATTTTTCTGCGCAACACGCTCTCGAGCGGCGTAATTCCGCAGATCAGCGCGATCATGGGGCCATGCGCCGGTGGAGCAGTTTATTCTCCCGCCATCACCGATTTCATTTTCATGACGCGCGACACTTCCTACATGTTCGTCACCGGCCCCGATGTGATCAAGACAGTGACCCATGAAGAAGTGACCAAGCACGAACTGGGCGGCGCGATGACTCACAATGCTACCAGCGGCGTGGCCCATTTCATGTCGCGTGATGATGCGGAATGCCTGGCGATGATTCGCGAGCTGATGAGCTACCTGCCTTCAAACAATTTGGAAGATCCCCCTCGCCGCGCCACGAGCGATCCCTTGGATCGCGCGGACGCGGCGCTCAATGCCCTGGTACCAGAGGACCCGTTCAAGCCCTACGACATCAAGGATGCGATCCACTCAATTGCGGACGAGGGCGAGTTTTTCGAAGTGCATGAGCACTTTGCGAAGAATCTCGTCGTCGGGTTTGCACGGCTGGAGGGGCGCCCGGTAGGAATCGTCGCGAACCAGCCGGCTTTTCTTGCGGGCGTACTGGACATCAGCGCGTCAGTCAAAGGCGCGCGGTTCGTCCGTTTCTGCGATGCCTTTAACATTCCGCTGATTACATTCGAGGATGTCCCCGGGTTTCTCCCCGGCACGCAGCAGGAGTTTGGTGGAATCATCAAGCACGGCGCGAAGCTGCTGTTTGCATTCGCCGAAGCAACTGTGCCGAAGATCACTGTGATCACGCGCAAGGCCTACGGCGGCGCCTACTGCGTGATGTCGTCGAAGCACATCCGCACGGACATTAACTACGCCTGGCCAACTGCAGAAATCGCAGTGATGGGTGCCGAAGGCGCTGTAGGCATCGTCTACAAGCGCGAAATTGATCGTGCACCGGAAGCGGAGCGCGAAAAACTGCGACGCGAGAAAATTGATGATTTCCGTGATCGCTTTGCCAGCCCCTATGTGGCCGCAGAGCACGGCTTTATTGATGCCATCATCGAGCCTTCGCAAACTCGCGCGAAGTTGATCATCGCCCTGCGCTCACTCGAGAACAAGCGCGACACGAACCCGCGCAAGAAGCACGGCAACATTCCTCTCTGAGCACAGAGGGAGCCTGAGACTGGATTTTCAGGGCGATTTCCGATAGCATCACACGGTTTTGCCTCATCGCCATTATTCAAGACAAGTTCAGGAGAGGGTCATGCCCAAGAACGGAAACAGTCCCAAGACGCTGCTCGATTCGCTGGATGCGTTGGTAGAAAAGCATCACCTGCTGAAGCATCCGTTTTACCGCGCGTGGACAGAAGGAAAACTTACGAAGGAGTCTCTCGGACTTTATGCGAAACAGTATTACCAGCATGTCCGCGCGTTCCCAGAGAATCTGAAGCAGCTCGAAGCCCGTACAAACGGCAGCGTTCAAAAGCTCGTGAGAGAAAACCTCGCCGAAGAACTACATCCGGCGGCGCCACACCCGGCCCTGTGGCGGCAATTTGCACGGTCACTCGACGTCACGGACAAGGCGCTCGATTCCGCCCAGCCTCTCCCCGGGATTGCCGCATTACTCGACACCTTCGATGAAGTTGCAGCGCAGGGATCCGTGGCGCAGGCGATTGCAGCGTTCTACGTCTACGAAGCACAAGTGCCTGAAATTGCCACTCAGAAAATTTCAGGCCTGCGCCGCTTCTATGGCATCACTGATCCTCAGGCACTGGCCTATTTTGCGGTCCATGAAGAGGCTGATGTGCGCCACCGGGAAGTTTGGCGCGAGTGGCTTACAAGCCAGCAGAATGTGGACGAATTAGCCGTCCTGTGTGCAGCCGAGCGTGGGTTGCGAGCGTTGTGGGGCGCGCTGGATGCCGTGTATGCGAACGGTTGCGCGGCGAAGAATTAGCTGGCTCGCGGTTCTCGTACTTCCAATTCAGATTTTACTTGTAGCTGAAGCTTCCGCTTTGGGCGTGTAGATTTTCACGCCGTCCCGTCCGCCAACAAATACCTGCGAGGCGTAACCTAAAAACAGTCCGTGCTCCACCACGCCGACGACATGGTCCAGATGGTGCGCGACCTCCTTCGGTGTGCGCATCGGGCCGTAAGCACAATCAACAATGTAGTGGCCGCCATCGGTGACGTAGGGCTTCTTATCCGCCTCGAGGCGCAGCACCGGATTTGCGCCGAGCTGCTTCAATTTTCGTTCGGTAGCCTGCCAGCCGAAAGGCACAACCTCCACTGGAACTGAGAAATGTGCGCCGAGAGAGTCGACCAGCTTTGTTTCGTCGGCGACCACAGCCATACGCTTGCTCGCGGCGGCGACGATTTTCTCGCGCAGCAATGCGCCTCCATGTCCCTTGATGAGATTTAGCGTGCCGCGTTCCACCTCATCAGCACCATCGATAGTAAGATCGATTTCGCTGTGCTCGGCAAGAGTTGCGAGAGGGATACGCAGGCTGCGCGCTTGCTCTGCAGTGCGCTCAGAAGTTGGAATGCCCACGATGCGCAAACCATCACTCGCAACGCGTCGGCCCAGCTCGCTGACCACGTATGCCGCGGTCGACCCTGTCCCAAGTCCGACGATCATGCCGGATTCGACGAGCGCTGCGGCAGCTTCAGCAGCTTCCTTCTTCCACGAATTTTGGTCGGATGCATCCATAAATTCGCCGATTGTTTTGCAGGTTCGGCCGAGGGCATCATAGCCGCTCGCCGACGCGTTGCCAACCCTTCGACTCCCTGCGCAGCCGCGACCTCCATGATCAAGCTTTGCACGGAAACGGCATGCTAGAATTTCACCTCAGCTTGTTAGCACACAAATGTTTCGGAAAATATTAATCGCGAATCGCGGCGAGATTGCCGTGCGCATCGTGCGTGCCTGCCGTGAACTTGGCGTGAGCGCCGTCGCGGTCTATAGCGACGCTGATCGCGCTTCCTTGCACGTGCGGCTGGCAGACGAAGCCTACCCCATCGGCCCAGCGCCTTCGCGAGAAAGCTACCTGGTGATCGAAAAGATCATGGGAGTGGCGCAATACGCCGGTTGCGACGCACTTCATCCCGGGTATGGGTTTTTGGCGGAAAACCCAGCGCTGGCACGCGCCTGCGCCGCGGCGGGCGTCACCTTTATCGGTCCATCACCTGAAGCCATGGAGCAGCTCGGATCCAAGACCGCGGCGCGCCACCTGGCGCGGTCCACCGGTGTCGCCACCGTTCCTGGAACGCTCGAACCCATCGAGAAGATCGAAGATTTGCTGAAGATTGCTCGCACCACCGGCTTACCCGTTGTACTGAAGGCGGTAGCGGGAGGCGGTGGTAAAGGTATGCGAACGGTGGAGCGCGAAACGGAACTCGATGCCGCATGGCGCGACGCTTCTTCAGAAGCGCAAAACGCATTCGGCGACGGCAGGCTGTATCTCGAGAAATACCTTCTGCGGCCGAGACATATTGAAATTCAAGTACTGGGCGATGAGCACGGGAATATGGTCTATCTCGGTGAACGTGAATGTTCCGTGCAGCGGCGTCATCAAAAGGTGATCGAGGAAGCGCCTTCGCCAATCATGACGGCAGAGTTGCGCGCCGCGATGGGCGAGGCGGCGGTGAAGCTCGCTCGCGCCGGAAAATACACAAACGCTGGAACTGTGGAATTCCTGGTGGATACGCAGCGAAACTTCTATTTCCTCGAGATGAATACGCGCCTTCAAGTGGAACATCCGGTGACGGAGCTGGTGACGTCACTTGATCTCGTGAAACTCCAAATTCGCATCGCGGCAGGAGAACACCTCCCATTTGCTCAGCAGGACGTGGTCCTGCGCGGCCATGCCATTGAGTGCCGCAGTTATGCCGAGGACCCGGACAATAATTTCTTCCCCTCACCAGGGAAAATCCTGGAGCGGCGGGTGCCAAGCGGCCCGGGAATTCGGCTCGATGATGGAGTCTACGCCGGCTGGACGGTGCCCAACGAATACGACCCGATGCTCGACAAGTTGATCGCCTGGGGCAGCGATCGCAGCGAAGCGATCGCACGCCTGCGGCGGGCGCTCGACGAATACTACGCCAGCGGAATCAAGACCAACGTGTCTTTATTCCGCCGCATTCTTGCCACTCGCGATTTTCAGACCGGCGAAATTTACACTCGCTGGCTCGACGATTTTCTGCGCGAAGAAAAAAATAACGGCGGCGAGCCCGCTCCTGCACCTGTTGAACCGGGCGATACTTCCCCGTCGACGGAGAAGGCAGCGATTATCGCCGCTGCGCTTTGGCATATGTCCCGCAATGTCGGTTTGACCAAATCGACTCCAAAGGACCCTGCCGCGCAGGACTCACCTTGGAAACGAGAAGGACGCCGGGAACAGTTGGATCGCGAGCCACAGTTGTAGAGCGTCGCATCTATCGCAGAGGCGGAAGTATAGGACATGAAACTCAGCGTCGAACTCGATGGCAAGCCACACACGGTGGAACTGTCGCGCGTGGGCGAACGCTTGCGATGCTTGCTCGACGCCAAGCCGTTCGAGGCTGATGCAGTCGAAGTCGCGCCCGGTGTTTACTCCATCCTTATGGAAGGAAAATCACTCGAGGTGCGCGTCGAACCCCGCCCCGAGGGAGGCGCCGGCGGACTTCGCGTGAGTGTCGGCGACCGCGAATTCGCCGCGACGGTTTGCGATCCGCGCGAGTGGCGGCGTCATCGCGGAGCGGCCGCGGAAGTCGAAGGACGGCAACAGGTGCTCGCGCCAATGCCGGGAAAAATTATTCGCCTGCTGGTTTCCACTGGCGACGCAGTTGAAGCAAAGCAAGGGCTAGTGGTAGTCGAAGCCATGAAGATGCAGAACGAAATCCGCTCACCAAAATCCGGTAAAGTCGAACGGCTGCTGGTAGTCGAAGGCCAGGCCGTAAACGCAGGAGAAGTCCTCGCCATCATCGCCTAATAGCCTGGTCGAATCATGCATCCAAAAGCGTTAACCTTTACGCCCGTTCGTCGTTTTCCATTCTTTCCACTGCACAGAACCCCTGCCAGAATGCCGAACAGGCAGGTAACAGCCTGATTCTGGCATCTTGAAAATCGGGGTCAGGGGAGACGAATGCACCCAGCTTCTACCTTTCTATTCATGACAATCTGGATCACCATGGGGATCTGCATCCTCTCCTGGATAATGGCATGCGGTGTTGTTGCTCAATGGGGTGAAAAACAGGGGAATCCATTCTGGAAGCTATGCCTGTTGTCCTTCTTCCTTACGCCCTTAACGGGACTGGTCTTCGTATTAACCGCGCGGTCAAACCGATCTAGCCACACGCTCCCCCAAACTGTTAGTAGGAGCTAGTTCCGCGGAACTATTCGTGGCCTCGCAGCACTCCGCAATCATCTGAAATCCTTCGGTAGTCCCGCTCTTGCTAATCCAGGTTTCCGCTGTTCGATTACTTCGAGGTGGGAAGTTTCCCAGCCGATTCGATGATCTGGCGCGCAAGATAATTCGTCACATGTGCTTCGTCGCGCGCCTCCACCAAATAGGCTGAACGCAGTAATTGCTCTTTGCGGTTGCGCAGCATATCGCGGATGGATGTCTGCACCTGCGCGTCCGTAATTTCGCGCTGGCCGGCCGGCTCTTTGGTGAGGAGCTTCAGGATGCGGTAGCCGCCTTTGTTGACGAGGATTGGTTGAGTCACTTCGCCCGCCTTCATCGCGAGCACAGTTTTCTTTAGGACTGGATCGGACTGATTGAGCGCGGATTCGGGGATGAAGCCAAGGTCTCCTCCGGTGGTGGCCGTCGAGTCCTCCGAGTAGTCCATGGCAAGTTGTGCAAAATCGGCGCCGCCGCTTATTTTTTGCTCTAGCAGGCTCGCTTTGCGTTTTGCATCCGCCTCGCTGGTCGCCTTATCGTTTTTCCGATTGTGAACCGTTGGATCGGGATGCGGCGTAATCACAATTTGAGCGATATGAAACTGCGGCTCCGCGACGTTGAATTGAGCGCGATTTTTGTTATAGAAATCTGTAATGTCCTGATCCGTGATGGCGATTTTTGCAATCACTTCACGATTCAGCAGTTTCTGGACGGATAACTGCCGGCGAATATCGCTTTTCAGATCATCCACGGTGAGCCCGCTGTCTTTCAGCTTCTTCTGAAACTCCTCTTCGGTATAGGGGCTCTTCGACTCTGTAAATTTATCTTCCACTTCTGCGTCACTCGCGATCAAATTCATCTTGGTGGCGCGGCCAAGCATGATTTCGTTGTTGACCAGTTCATCGAGGATGCTCAATTTTAGCGAGAGGGACTCCTCCTGCGAAGGTTCCGGCGCTTCGGCATTCACGCGCGTGCGGTAGTATTTCTCCACCTCGGACCGCAGGATTTGTTTACCGTATACCACCGCCCACACGTCCGGCCCGGGCGCAGTTTCCTTCTTGCATGACGCCGCGAACGCGCATGCGGCAAGCGCTGCGAGAACCAGAATTTTGTGCTTCAACAGGAGCTCCTTCCGAGAGGAACGCTCTTCAAGCAGCCTTTTTCACGCGACCGGCGCGGATACAGGCGGTACAGACACGCACGTGCTTGCGCACGCCATCGATCACAGTCTTCACCCGGCGCAGATTTGGATTCCAGCGACGCCGGCGGACATTGTGCGCGTGGCTGATGGTGTTGCCGAAACTCGGTTTCTTACCGCAGATTTCACATACGAGTGCCATTGTGTTGTTGCTCCCGATTGAAAATGTTGAGATAAGACGAATTTTCATGCTACCAGAGTTTGCGCTGGGCAGGAAGCGATTTGGACTTCGCGCACCCGCGGGGACTTGATCCTGACCACCCGGCTGGAATGACCGGTTCCCCTCATGAATTTCATGCGATTTGACGGTTTCAAGCGGAGATTCTTAACCGCAGGAAGGTCCTCGAGACAATGCGTTCAATCTCAATTCGAGCCGGTGGTCTTGTCAGTATGACCTTGCGCCACCGTAAGAGTCCAAATTGAGCGTTTGCGGCAAAATATCGTAGAATTGACGAAGCAAAAACAGTCTACTTCCGAATGTGGGCGTGTAGCTCAGCTGGGAGAGCACCTGCTTTGCAAGCAGGGGGTCGCCGGTTCGATCCCGGCCACGTCCACCAATCCTGGAATTCTCTCTGTGCGGGCGGAATTGAGTTCGACCTTATCTTCGAAACTCCTTAGTGAATTGAACTACTTCGCAGTGCGGCTGATCGACTAAGCCGGATCATTTTCTCGGGGCTCCTGGGACCTCGCCGCGAGTTGAATAGCTTCGGAAAGATGAAAGGCCCGCCGCCCGGTGGCCTGGAATATCTGTTCCCTGCAGCTGAACCCATCTGAAATAATCAGAGTCTCCTCGGAAGCTTGCCGCACAGCTGGCAATAGGACTCGTTCGCCAACTGCCTGCGAGATTGCATACTTGTCTTTTTCAAATCCGAACGGACCAGCCATTCCACAACAGCCAGAATCGAGCGATTGTAATTCGGCGCCCATTTTGTGGAGCAAAGCTTCTTCGTCCGTCATCTTCATGACTGCTTTTTGATGGCAATGGCCATGGAGAAGCACCTTTCGCGACAGGCGCGGCGGTTCGTACTCCGGGGCGTGCATTTGCAAAAATTCGCCGAGAAGGAAGATCTGCTTTCGCAGCAGGCCTGCCCGCACATTCGTGGGGAATAAATTGTGGAGTTCATCACGAAATACGGAGGCGCAGCTCGGCTCGAGAACCACGATTGGCAGTCCCGCATCAATCTGCGGCCCAAGTGTCTGCATAATGCGCTGGAGATATTCCTTGGCAAGGTCGAGCATCCCGAAATCATAGAGAGGCCGTCCACAGCAGAGTTGCAGCAACGGAACGCTCACCTTAAATCCGGCGGCGCTAAGAACGTCAAGTGCCGCGCGAAGAGTTTCCGGATGGAAATGATTATTAAAAGTGTCGGTCCATAAAATCACATCGCGGCAACCTGGTGCGGATGCATTCGATCCGCGCGCGGGCATCCCCTTCACAGCCACTGGCTTATTTTGTCGAATCCATTGACGAAAAGAAGTGCGCGCGATCGAAGGGATCTGCCGCTCGGGCGCCAGCCGCAACGCCCAGCGCATCAGCTGACTCACAACCGGAGCATGGCCAAGAAAGTTAGCAAGATGTGGCGTGAATGAGGCGATTCGCAGCCACCTGTCGATCATTCCAAATGCGTAGGCAAACATCGGACGGCCATGGCTCTCGTAGAAATGCGACAAGAATTCCGCTTTGTACGTGGCCAGATCAACATTCGCAGGGCACTCCGATTTGCAAGCTTTGCAGGCAAGACACAGATCTAGAGTTTTTTTAATCTGCTCATCCTTCCATCCGTCGCGCAGCACTTCTCCTTGCAGCATTTCAAACAGCATGTGAGCGCGCCCCCGCGTGCTGTGCTCTTCTTCAAGCGTCACCATGTAACTTGGGCACATTGCACCTGCGTCGCTCTTGCGGCACGCGCCCACGCCGATGCATCGCTGCGCGGCCTTCGCGAAAGACCCTTCATCATCTGGAAACTTGAAGTGCGTCGTGGGCTCCATCGGTCTATAGTCCACGCCCAATCGCAAATTTTCAGTGGGAAGGTATGCGTCCACCACTTTGTGCGGATTCATTCCATCTGTCGGATCCCACGCCAACTTAAACTCCGCAAATGCCTTCATCAATTCCGGTCCGAACATTTTGGGAAGGAGCGCGGCACGCGACTGGCCGTCGCCATGTTCGCCCGAAAGCGACCCTCCATAGCTGACCACCAAATCCGCTGCGCGCTCGATGAACTCTGCATATTTTCTGATTCCATTTTCCGTCTGGAGATCAAAACTGACCCGCATGTGGATGCATCCGTGCCCGAAATGCCCGTAGAACGCGCCCTGATAATTAAATTCATTCATCAATTTGCGGATGTCTCGAAGGTACGCGCCGACTTTTTCGGGTGCCACAGCGGCGTCATCCCATCCATCCCATTGCGGCGCTGCACCGGGGGCGAAAGCAGACGCGCGCGGCCCCGCTTCACGAA
>Ga0207038_10095_pt1 | contig 26290 bp, 22 predicted proteins | sample Alteio_BWMinCont_76_FD_153285 | JGI IMG/M metagenome (GOLD analysis project Ga0207038, IMG submission 153285) | Enriched cells from forest soil in Barre Woods Harvard Forest LTER site, Petersham, Massachusetts, United States -... | ecosystem: Environmental > Terrestrial > Soil > Temperate forest >...
TCATAATACTCTTTAGCAACTCAATCTAACTTACCATAGGTATAAGGAGTTTCACTTTTTAATGCGCTATCCTTATAATATTCTTTTGCAACTCCATTTTGCTTACCATCTATGAATATAGCTTCTTTAGCTAATTGCCCATTGGTATAGTATTCCGTTTTTATTCCATTTAGTCTGCCATCTGTATAAACAGATATGGATTTTATTCTCCCATTATTATCATATTCTTTTGTAATTCCATCTAATGTATTATCCTTATACGTTTTTATACTTTTTAAGCCGCCGCCCCGATTATATTCTTTGGCTACACCATTGATTTTGTCATCAGTGTAAGGTGTTTCATAGCGTATAGATTCAAGATGCTCATAATCATTTTTATAATCACACTGAACATGGACATAATATTCTATTGAAATTCCATCTTTTTCCCCGTTGATATATGGTGTCCACGAGTATAAAAGTCCACCTTGAGTATATTTTTTAACCAATCCATTTAGCTTGCCATCAGTATATGGGTATACTGCCGTTAATGCATCGACGCCGGGTCTTGTGTAATAATTTCTAACAATACCGACTGGTTTGCCATGTTTATAAATTGTAAGGTGGTAATTTTCTGAATATTTGGCGCTACTTATATGTCCATAGTCATCATAGTATTCGATCCATTTGCCTTCTTTTAAGCTATCTTTCATTTCATTTTTAGCTTCGGCTTTATTCGTAAAGCCACTATCATCAGGCATTGTATATTGCCCAATAGCATTCGTAGAAAACAGAAAGGATATTATTACAGTATATATAGCTTTCACACTTTTACTTATTTTATCGTAATCCCATAGTTTTCAGTCATACGTGTAAGTCCGTCACTGACTTATTGCGTGGCTAAGCTAATAATGAGAAATGTAAATAAAATGGGCGATTAGCAATTTATCGTTGCACCACCACTTTCCCTGTAGCAACCAACTCACCCGTTTGGGTAACTACCCTATACAAATAAACACCCATTGGCTGACCTGATAAGTTTATATTGCTATTACTCTGGTTTAAAGGTTCTGTAAATACTTTTTCTCCAAGCACATTATATATTTCGACTTTACATGCCATATTTATATTTGATGATGACAATGTAAATTGTCCATTGCTTGGATTAGGATATACGATAATTCTTTGCATGGGAGTGCTTATATTATTTATACCAGCAATGGCATTACTATCAACTTTAAAAATAACTCCTGCACCGTTAATGCCTCCGTACGTTGTCATGCCATATAGAACGTTTCCCAGAAGAGTGAGTGTGCCTTCCGGATTATACCCGTCGTCACCGTTAAAATAAAATAGGTTTTTGCTATTAGTCCCATCTGTATCTATTGAAAAAATAACTCCATGCGAAATACCATTCACCACCAGTCCTCCTGCAGACATTCCATATAAGATATTTTTGGAAATAACAAATGAACCAGTAGGGGAACCAGCATCGAAATTATTAAGATTAAGTAGTATCTTGTAGTTATGTTTATTAGTATCAATAGAGAATATGAACCCCGCCGAACCTGTCGTATATACCATGCCATACATTTTAGCTCCTGAAACTGTCAAATCTCCATACGGATGAGTACCCTCGGCATTATTGAAATCGAACAAATCTTTATAATTGGTGCCATCTATGCTTATAGAAAAAATAACTCCATAGGAATTTGCTCCTCCATTGTATGTCATCCCATAGAGCACTTTATCTGAAAGGGTTAAAGTACCTAATGGAGAAGCCCCATCTGAACCATTAAAATCAAATAAATCCTTGTAATTTGTTCCATTTACATTTATGCAGAAAATACATCCCTGAGAATACTTCCCTCCAGCGCTTGTCATTCCGTACAAAGTATCATTATAAAGTGTTAATCCTCCATTAGGAATACCTCCATTTAATCCATCAAAATCAAGCATATCCTTATAATTGTTGCCACTGGTATCAATAGAAAAAATACATCCCAAATCATTCTTTCCTCCAGAACTTGCCATTCCATATAAAGTTCCAGAAGAATAAATTAGTGAGTCATACATTGGTTGTGAACCAGTAATGCTATCAAAATCATGTAAATTTTTATAATTACTTCCATTTGTATCAATTTTAAAAATAATACCAAAATTATGTTTGCCACCATATCTTGTCATTCCATATAAAGCTTTGCCTGAAAAAGTCAATGCGCCATACGGAGAGGCTCCATCCTTACTATAATTAAAATTATGTAGTACTGTATATTGGGCTTTAATTGTCCCAAAAATTAAAAGTACAAAGAGTAGTATAGAATATCTTTTCATTTTGCATTAATACGAGTAGTTATTTATTCGCATATCATAATTCAAATGGATATAGAAAACGGTAGGTGTTTGATAAATGACTTTATCGTTGCATTACTACTTTTCCTTCCCCAACCAAATCGTTTGTAGTAGATATAACGCGATATAGATAAACTCCGTTGGGTTTATTGGATAGATTTATTTCTATATGGTCAGAATTTACACTGGATTGGTAAACCTCTTGCCCAAGTATGTTGTAAACTTTGACACTGTATTCTTGGTTTACATTTGTTGCTGACAAAGTAAACTGCCCATTGCTCGGATTTGGATACACTTTTATTGTACCATTTTCTGAAATTACAGGAACCCCTAACGGGCAATTGACTACAACTACGGTAATTTGTGAAACACTGGTACATGGCCAGCTACCAGAAACTATGGCAAGACTATAGCTGGTAGTTACAGAGGGGCTAACAACAATAGCGGAAGTAGTTTCACCTGTGCTCCACAAATAGCTACTAATCGGGTTCTTGGAGTATTTGTTTGACCCACCTGAAGAGCCACCGGATGCTATTAGTGTATCAGATGACCATCTGCACATGGTATCCATTCCCGTTATTTTTGCATTAATATAGCCCACGGTAACGGTGTCGTATTCCTTCGCTATGCATCCGTTCAATCCAGCTATGGTAAGGGTGTAAACTGTGGTTTTATCCGGAAATGCAGCAGGGTCTTCACAAGCCGTGCAACTAAGGCCTTTAGAAGGAGCCCACGAATAAATATTATATTGAGAAGTATCTACAAGGGAAAAGAAAACGGTATCCAACGGTTTTCCTTTAGGAGAAGTATCACATATACCACCCGAAGGAGGCATGATAATAGCCGAAGGAATAGGGCTAACTCTTACGCAATATTGAACAGTAACACTATCGGCCCCGGAATTGTTTTTTACTACACAAGTCACATAATAGATACCCGGATGTTTATAAACGACAGGAGGGGGATTTCCAGGAGGAGTAAACGTATTGAACACGGGCAAATTGCTTCCAGGCAGATACCATGTCCATATCAATGGAGAATTAGTGGAAGTATTAGTAAAAGTAACTGAGCCTCCCGCACAAACGATTGAAGGTGTAGCAGTAAAAGTTACAGTGGGCGCTTGCGCAGAAACATTTAAGGTAATCGCTAAAAGTACTGTCAATAGTAATGTACTTTTCATTTGTTATAACATTTTCTTATGTATGTTATTGAATAATTATTTTTACTTTTCCGATCCACTCTACGTTTTCAGTAATCACATAATCAGAATACCCAAACCAATCATTTATTCTGCATTATCAATAGCTTACGCACCGATGTCCCGTTAGTGGTTTGCATACGCAAAGAGTATATACCAGAAGCTAAATTTTCGACATTTAATTGCTCAGCATAATCTCCTGTATTTATATTTTTCTGTTCTGTATACACTTGCTGTCCAAGCTCGTTAATAATACTTATAGTAACATTATCACTTCCAGTGATGGTATAATTCAAAGTAAACATTCCGTTACTTGGATTTGGATAAACATTCAAATTAGTTATGTTATTCTCCAGATTATTAATACCAAGCAATTTTGCTACATTAAATCCATTAGAGAAAGCTCCTGAAAGTAATGAAAAGGAAGGCTTACCGGGTCTGTGTGTAGTGGGTACGCAGGGACCATTCGGATTTTCCGCTTCTACAACATAGTAGGAACCTAAAGGAGGCAAAGTATCATGGTAGGTGAGTATATTATTGGCAACTGAATCAATTGCCGTAAGTTTACTCAAGGAAGGGCCCCGGTAAATAATATATTTTGAAGGGGTAAATCCGACATAAGCTGTCCAATTCAAGATATATACATTATGTCCCGCTGTAGCAGTAAGATAAATACTTGTGTGCACAGGACTTAGTCCCGATTCGCCGCAAGAATCAACGGTAGATAATTTATAACTAACGGCTCCAGCAGAAGGATTAGAATTAGGATCGATATATTCACTCAATAGATTTAGAGCCTGACTATGATCTAAAATATATGTATTATTACTATCCCTGTATATGTTAAAATGACCGTATCCTCCTGCTGGCGGAGAATTAGTTCTTCCCCATATTATTTTGCATTTATTTGTTGCGGTATCAAGAGTAACAATACAAATGGATTGATCATACGAATTTGTACAAGTACAATTAGTATCCACAATAACACCATCGGAATCACTACAACCAGCGTTATCCGTAACTCTGCACCCATAGTAATTAGCACATAAATTGTTTACTGTGGAATTAGTATACCCGCCTGGGGACCATAAATAAGTGTAGGGAGAAACTCCTCCCCTCGTCAATGCTGTTACTGAACCGTTACATAAGAATTTGCAATCAGGGGTTGAAGAAGTCGTTAAAAGCGGAGCCAATGTGCCACCTACGGTTGCTGCGACAGAAGAAGTACATCCATTATTGTCGGTTACTGTACATGTAAATGTACCCGGTGGTAAATTAGAAAGGGTAGGACCAAACCACCATCTTGAGGGAGTCCAAGAATAAACATAGGGAGAAGTTCCTCCAGAAGGAATTGCAGTTGCTGTCCCATTAGGATTTTTGCAGCTGCTGTTATTAGTGGACGAGGAAGAAGCGGTCAGTGACGTAGGCTGTGTAATGGTCACAGATACAGAAGTTGTGTTAAATAATGCGTCAGCAACTCCTACAGTATATGTTCCTACTGAAAGACCTGTTGCCGTGACTCCCGATTGGGTAGGATTGGTTGACCATACATAAGTATATGGCGATGCACCTCCGGTAGCTGTTGCGGTTGCTGTACCACTGCTACCTCCATTACAAGATACATTTGTTTGACTTTTAATAACCACACTGAGTGGGGTTGCTTTAACTTGATCAAAGAAGAGGGGAATCATTAATACAAACAAAAAAGCACGTAATACGATAGTAGTGTTTTTCATAATAAAATTATTGAATGATTATTGTTCAGATACAAATATATTAATTTCCGCCACATATTATCTATTCAAAGATTATCGTTACTAATTATCTGTTAGTGTATTTTTCTGTATATTCTACCTTATCAATTGCACAAACCCATCTCTTTTATAAGATGCTCCCTGACAGCTCACGCTTATTATGTAATAATATACGCCATCAGGTGCTTCGCCCCCGCTTTCTGTCTTACCGGTCCAATATTGATTGGGATTACTTGATTTGTAGACTTCTTTGCCCCATCGGTCATATATGAGCAATGACCAGGTATCAACATTGTTTGTGGGTATATATAGTACACTATTTACTCCGTAAGGTCCTGCATAATTGGGAGTAAAAACATTGGGTACAATGAACCTGGAACATGGCAATTCAACAGCTATGGTAACTAATCTCTCCACCTGGCAATCCATGGAATCTATTCCAATTACTGTATAGGTAGTCGTTACCGTAGGTGCAACAGTTATAGAAGGACAAGTGTCACAGGTTATGCCTTCAGCCGGTTCCCATCTATAACTTTTTATTCCTTTTCCGCTTGCGGTAATTATCGTATCACCACCGAGAATTATAACGGTATTGCAACATGCACTCAGAGCAGGAATATCTGCTTTCAGGCTTGCCGAATCGACCACATCGCACCCATTAGATACATTTACCGTGTAGGTTACATTACTGTCTCTTACAGTGATGGTAGATGTGGACCCATTACCTGGAGACCAGGAATAGCTAAACGAACCCTGGCCTGTAACATTCGCCTGTATTATTACAGGGCTGCCTTCACAAGCAATGAGAGGAGGAATGACGGTAACTGTGGGTGCAATGAGTGGTTTTATTTTAAATAAAGTAGTGTCTGAACATCCGGTTTTTCCCAATGAATCAATAGCGATAACCAATATAGTTGAATCGCCATCAATGGGTCCTGTTATGTATTGGGCCCCTGTTTCCCCATTACTCCATTTGTAATAGGTTCCCCCGGTTGCGATTAAATTATCCAGGTAACCTTTGCAAAGCGAATCGTGCCCTGTTATGTCGGGATTGGGTTTAGCACAAACCTTTATAGTAACTATAGCAGAAGATGCTCTGCAACCCAATGCACTGTCTGTAACCGAATATGTAGTAGTAGTGGTAGGTGTAGCTATGGGATTAGGACACCCGGTGCAGGAAAGCCCTGAAGCTGGGCCCCAATTATAGTTTATACCTCCAGAAGCTGTAATGGAAATACTTGTCCCCTCACATATTGTTGTGTCATTGGGAATGGCTAAAATAGTATAGGTAGACACATCGGTAGAATCAAATTTGGCTACGAAGACATCCTTGCTCCCATTATTAGTTGATTGGTAGGCTCCTACTGTTGCCACTCCAGAATCGAGGGCGGTAATTCCAGTGATATAAACATTCTTACCGCCATCAATAGCTATTGTAGTGGGATGGTCATCTGAACCTGAACTGTTGTAATACGTTCCCCATAATAGACAGGTAACCGATGAGTTAAACTTTGCCACAAAGGTTTCTCCAAAAGTTGTCTGGTAAGCGTTGGCAGTAGCTATATTGCTTGTAGAATAAGTAAAACCTGTAATGTATGGATTATCTTTCGAATCTATTACTATTCCCGTAGCATCTGTATTATATTTTCCACCGTAATAAGTTCCCCATAACAGGGAAGAACCGGAAGAATTAAGTTTAGCTACAAAAGCATTAAAATCAGATCCCTCTTTCCCTAAAAAAGTGGTTTGGTATGCACCGGCAGTAGCTATTCCTGAACTGCTCCATGTCCCACCTGTAATATAAACATTATCGCTCGCATCAATAGTTATCCCATTAGCATCAGTCTCATATTCTCCCCCGTAATAAGTACCCCACAACAGAGAACTACCTGAAGAATTAAACTTAGACACAAAGGCATTATCCTGATTTCCAAAATTGCTGGTAGTATAATGTGGTTGGTAAGCTCCGAGGGTAGTAATACCCGAATCGCCCATAGTCTGTCCGGCAATATAACAATTATTGCTTGCATCGACAACTATTCCATTACTCCATACGAACTGATTAGATTCATAATAAGTACCCCATAACAGAGAGGAACCGGCAGGATTAAACTTCGCTATAAAAACAGATAAGAGGCCTATATTAGTGTTTGTGTTCTCATAAGCGCCGACAGTAGCGATGCCTGACGTGCAGTTAGTCCCACCGGTAATGTAAATATTATCATTGGCATCAATAGCTATTCCTGTGCCATTTGTGCCCCCACCATTACCGGACGTTCCGCCATAATAAGTTCCCCACAACAAAGAATCTCCTGTAGAATTAAATTTGGCAACGAAAGCATCGACTCCAGCTACTGCATAATTTGTTTGGTAAGCTCCTTTGGTAGCTATGCCTGATGTACTTGAAGTAGCTCCTGTAATGTAGGCATCGTCATAAGCATCTACTGCGATACCGTATGCCTCCGCTCCCCCAGCTCCGCCATAATAGGTTCCCCAAAGCAAGGAAGAACCGGAAGGATTAAATTTGGCCACAAAAGCATTGAAATTTCCTGCGTAAATCGTTTGGTATGCCCCAACGGTAGCTATATTGCTGGTGTTATTTGTCCATCCTGTAATATATACACTATCATGGGCATCCAGAGCTATTCCTGTACTTTCCACAAAATCGGGGCTTATACCTCCATAATAAGTTCCCCAAAGTAAATCGGGAACCGGGTCAATTATCAAATCGGTAGATAGCGCTGTACCATTGGGAAGGGAAAAACCGAATGTATTATTGCCAAGACTAATATAATTGACATTCACGGGCTTTTTATTGGCTCCTTTACTTGAGCCGACACGCTCTAATAAATAGCTATTGGGAATACTCTCTGCAAAATCTCCTTTAGTTACGCTAAGTATTAATTTATTGTCGGTCAGAGTTGTTTTATAGGTTCCTTTATAGGTCAGTTTTATATCAGCAAGATTTCCACCGGGATGTACGATAAACTGGTATTCTATAGGGACTATAGAAATTTGCGCCGGATTTTTCTGCATAGCACAAAATTCCAAATCTATGTGCGGATAGATGTTTTTATAAATAACCCGTTGGTAATAGTGAATATCACGTGCTCCTCCGTGTGCTGCATCGGCAGTAAGGTAATTAAAATAGGCAGTAGATTTTTCTTCTGCTATTATTTGGGCATTTCTATTGCAGCCCACTAATTCTATATCAACCCTGTGATACTGACGGATAAATCTTTTAAGATTTTTTTGATTCTTTCCAAATGATTTTTTAGAATAAATAGTGAATGAACTATCGTCAATTACTGAATCAGTGTAAGTATCATAACTAAAGCCGGTTTGCCGAAGTTGTATGTTAAATCCTGGACGGCATAATAAAAACTTTATAGTAGGATAGGGCTCATGGTTTTGGTCTATCACTTGTCCCTTATTTTCTACAAAGCCATTTGCTCCAACTTTACATCCTGTAAGGTTCCCAGTCTGGGAATATCCCATAATTGCCAGTAGAATAAATAAACCGCTTAAAGTAGAAATTTTCCTCATGCGGGTGGTTTTATGAATAAAAAACAGCCTCCGATATATTACAAAGATAGCCTTTTCTTGTAATAAAATAGCTTGCAATGCTCTTATAAATGCCCTTAAGACACAAAATCACGCATATCATAAAATTTCGATACTTTATTTTTTGTGCTTTAGGGGCAATGTTGTTACTTCTGAATGGAGTTCAATGGGCTATCATTATCTTGTCTGCTTTTATGAGGGTATTATCCATATTCGTTATGCGGTAGTAATAAATACCCGATGAAATACCTGAGACCGGCAGGACGAGTATAGAATGGCGAAAGCAATGGGAAGGTACAAAGGATAAAACTCTAAAAAGGAAAATAATACATTATAATTTGGATGATTGTGCTGCCCTTATGCAGGTATATTATTGGTTAAAACAACTGGGTACGGATGCTCAACAGGACAATGTGCAGCAAGTGAATGAAATGAAGAGGGTCAGTCCATATAAATTTCATAATAATCCTGAATTTGGTGACGATTTCAACTTCATCAATAAAGCTTCATATTTTGATTATCAGCGCACCAAAATTTACTGGAGAAATCAGAGAGGGACAACACCGGCTGCTATATTGAAGAGTCAGCAACAGAAAAGACATCTTGGCAGGGGGAATGTCTTTTGGAAACCTAAAAAAGTTCATGAGGTTATTATTATTCCGCCATTAAAAAAATGCCCATTTTGCGGTACCAAAAAACTTTATCATACAAGAAAGACTCGTGCATCCAGGCAAACAGATATAAAATTTACATCAACGGGTATTAAGCAGCACGTCATTGAGTATAGATGTGGAAATGTTAAATGTGCAAAATGCCGTAAAAAGTCAAGCAATGGTAATATACGGAAACTGCACTATGGTGATAATTTATTTGCCTGGATTATAAATCTTTATGTAAGGTATCATATCAGTCATGAGTTAATATGCCGTTTGATTTATGAGCAATTTGGAATTTGGATGAATGCGGTATACTTAATAACCGCTAAACAAAGGTGGTGGTCGAATTGGAAGCCTGAAGCTGACTATCTCTGGCAAATTGTCAAAAATAGCCCGGTTATACACATAGATGAAACTACGGTTAAGTTATCTAAGGAACGGGGTTATGTATGGGTATTTGCCACACAGCACACAGTCTTTTATCATTTTACCATCAATCGGGAAGCTGACTATTTGCAGGAATGGTTAAAGGATTATAAAGGAGTTATTATTACTGATTCATTTCCTGGATATGATTCTATACCCATAAAACGCCAAAAGTGTCTTATTCATATCATCCGGGACTTGAATGATGATTTATACAAAAATCCTTTTGATGATGAGTATAAAGCAATAGTAGTGGCATTTGGTAAATTATTGCGTGATATTATAGAAACCATTGACCATTATGGGCTACAGAAAAAGCATTTGCGTAAGCACAAAAAAATGACCGAACGATTCTATAAATTGCATATTGATTGTATACATAAAAGCGAGTTATCTGTTAAGTGTACAAAACGTCTTCAAAAACACTGGGATGAATTATGGGTATTTCTTGATCATGACAATGTGCCATGGAACAATAATAACGCTGAAGCTGCCGTGAAAGCCTTTGCTCAGCATAGGCGGGGTGTAAATGGTCAGGTTAGTGCCAAAGGCATTAGTGAGTTTTTGGAAATGCTTAGTCTTGCACAAACTTGCCGCTACCGTAATATTTCGTTTTTAGATTTCCTTCGCCGCAAAGCAGGTATATGGGATAATATTCAATCAAGCGATTTAACAAAGTTCCTACCATACTCACAGGCCAGGTTATTTATGCATAAACAAGAATTGTATAATAAGGAGGAATGGATACTATGGAATAGTGAAGATAAGCGACCTCATTTTATTCCACAAAATCCTGAAAGAACATATAAGGATAAGGGGTGGAGAGATTGGGACGATTGGCTTGGTTGTCCTTTTTTACCTTTCAATAAGGCACGGACTTACATGCGAAAACTTGGTCTCCGAACCAGAAGACAATATGTAACTTGGCTTCGCAATGGTAAACGTCCTAAATTTATTCCTCCCAATCCCGAAGAATTTTATAATCGCATTGGTTGGAATGGCATTGGCGACTGGCTTGGGATTAATATCGAAAACGGAACATAGAAACTAAGGTTTGATATACTCATAATATGGTTAAATATCAATGTATATGAAGGGTTTGCCATGCTTAAGGTTTCAGTGTCGTGAGAAGGCAGTAGTTGTTAACCCTGAAGAATGCCATCTTGTGGACTATGTGTAAGCTGTCCCGAACATGCTATAAAACTCAAGAAGATACCCAATGGGCAGTAATTTATGCTGTATATTTCTTAAAGATACTTGTAGCAATATGTCCACCAAAGCCAAATGTATTGCTCATAGCGTAGACGACTTCACTTTTAAGTGCTTTACCAGTGATAATATTTAATTTACCTGCAAATTCCGGTTCAATCGTTTCAGTATTGATTGTGGGTGGTATTGCATTTTCATTGATCGCTATTATGCAAGCAATCGCTTCTATTGCTCCTGCAGCGCCTAACAGGTGCCCTGTCATAGATTTGGTAGCACTTATCTTTAGCTGAGAATTATTTCCAAAAACCCTTTCAATTGCTTTTAATTCACTCAAATCTCCCACAGGAGTTGAAGTAGCATGAACATTGAGGTAATTAACATCACCAGGTTTTATATTTGCATCTTCCATCGCTAACAGCATTCCTAAATAAGCGCCTTCGCCTTCCGGATGAGTGCCGGTAAGATGATAAGCATCCGCGGCCATTCCTCCACCCACAATTTCAGCAAGAATTGGCGCATTCCGCTTTATAGCATGTTCGTAGTTTTCGAGGACAAGCGCGCCGGCCCCCTCACCCATTACAAATCCATCGCGATTGACATCAAATGGCCTTGAAGCGAGGGCAGGGTTATCATTAAATGTAGACAATGCCCTTGAAGCATTAAAGCCCCCCAAAGCGCTTGCGGTAATTGGAGCCTCTGAGCCGCCAGTTATAATCATATCAGCCTTTCCCCATCTTATATAATCGAAGGCAGTTACGATAGCGGTGTTGGAAGTAGCACAGGCTGATACAGTGGCGAAATTAATACCCCGTAGGCCATATTTAATAGAAATAACTCCGGCAGCTATATCTACAATCATTTTCGGAACAAAGAAGGGATTAAACCTGGGCGTACCATCTCCTTTGGCGTATTCTACCACTTGTTCTTCAAAGGTAGTTATGCCTCCATTGCCCGAACCCCATATAACTCCAATACGGTTCCTGTTAAGCTTTTCAAAATCAATAGCAGCATCTTTTATGGCCTCATCAGCAGCTATTACTCCATATTGTGTAAATAAATCGTATTTGCGGGCTTCTGATTTTTCTATATAATCTAAGGGCTCAAAACCCTTCAGCTCACACGCAAACCTCGTTTTAAATTTCGATACATCAAACCGCTTGATATGCGCTGCACCGCTTTTACCGGCAAGTAATGCCTTACTGAATGCATCCACATTATTCCCAATTGGCGTTAATGCCCCCATTCCTGTTACAACAACTCTGTTCATATTATCTTATATTATTAACCTTAAAACTTAGCAAAAACTGAGCTTACAACCCTCTATAACCCGCAATTTATATGAGCCGATATTAGCGTTTCGTGCTTTATTAATCCGAGTTTTTTAAAGTGTTTTCTTTTTTAGACACCATTATCAATGCAACTACCTGCAATATTGATAACACAAACGGCCCTATTGATTTTCCAAAGTCAGCTTGATAGATTCCAATGAATCCATCAAAAAACTGCATTAACCCAACTAAGATTCCTAAAACGACTAATTCCTGTTGAGTCCTTTTTAAAATCACCCATATAACTATAGCAGCTATTGGAATTGTTCTTGCTGCAGCATACATCGCAAAAATCAGAGTCGAGTTTGAAATAACTGAATTAGCAGGCAGTAACACAGAAGGATGGATAAGTCCAGCAATTGAAAATCCTGTCGCAACTAAAACATTTATAGCAGTTACGATACTTAAAAATTTCAAATTTGTCTTTTTCATAATCATTCATTTTTTTAATGGTTTATACCCTGAGTTCTCTTTTTATTACAATCCCAATTCTTCACATTTAATCGATACTGATTCCGAAGTATTTACGCTGGTTTCTCCAAAATCATTGTTATGCCTTGTCCCCTGGCCGCACATATGGAAATAAAGCCTCTGCCTGAACCTTTCTGATTTATAAGTTTCGCAAGTGTGGCAATAATGCGTCCGCCAGTAGCGGCAAACGGGTGTGCCGCAGCAAGGCTGCTTCCTTTCACATTTAATTTGATTCTGTCTATTTTGCCAAGAGGCTCGAATCCAAAAGTCTTACTAAGCTCTGCACTTTCCCATATTTTCAACGTTGTCAATACCTGGGCTGCGAAAGCTTCATGTATTTCGTAAAAGTCGAAATCCTGTAATGTTAATCCTGCCTTTTTCAGCATTCTGTTTGCTGCATAAACAGGGGCGAGTAAAAGGTTATGTTTGTTTTCTACATATTCTATGGCTGCCAGTTCGGCATGGGTTAGGTACGCTAAAACAGGCAGGTTGTGTTCTGCTGCCCATTGTTCGCTTGCTAATAGTACACTCGCAGCCCCGTCGCTGAATGGTGTTGAATTACCCGCCGTCAATGTGCCATGTTCTTTATCAAAAGCCGGTTTAAGCCGCGCTAATTTTTCCATGCTGGTATCTCGGCGGAGGTTGTTATCTTTCTCCAGGCCCATAAAAGGGGTTAACATATCATTAAAGAAACCTTCATCATAAGCCTTGGCCATTTTCAGGTGGCTTTGCAAGGCAAATGCATCTTGTTCCTCACGCGATATGCCATAGTATTTAGCCGTATATTCTGTATGTCCGCCCATAGATAATCCTGTTTGTGGTTCGTTGATATTGGGCACCACAGGCATTAAATCTTTTAAATGGATAGATGCTATTTTCTTTATTCTTTCCAGCGTGGAGTGGCTTCTTCGCACTTGCAATAATATTTTGCGCAAGTGTTCACTAACCACAATGGGTACCTGGCTGGTAGAATCTACGCCCACGGCAATGCCTGAATCTATCTGTCCCAAAGTAATTTTATTGGCTAAATAAATGGCGGCCTCAATACCTGTATCACAAGCTTGTTGCAAGTCGCAGCCCGGAGTTGCAGGATTCAAAGCCGTATTCATCACAGATTCCCGAACGAGATTGCCTTCTGAACTATGTTTTATAACCGCTCCTCCGGCAACTTCTCCCAATAGTTCCCCTTTTAGTTTGTATTTTTCAATAAGTCCGTTTAGCGTCGCTTCCAACATATCTCTATTGCCCGCTTCGGCATACGCTGTATTTTGTCTGGCGAATGGAATCCGGCTATACCCGACTATGGCTACCTTTCTGTTATTCATTTTTTTGCTTGTATTTTAAACATGGTTGAATGTCCTTTGGCTATCATCTTGCTTTTATCATGGTTCCAAACAATACACTCCGCGTTGGCAAACTGAGCCCCATTTTTTATCAGCGTAGTTTCAGCCACTAATATATCATTTTCCCTGGCAGCCGAATAGTAATCAATCACGTTGTTAATTGTGGTGTTGAAAAATGGTTCGCCAAGCGAATACATGGTAGCCCCTATAATATCGTCAATAATGGCTGCGGTTACTCCACCGTGGAGCGTTCCTATCGGGTTTGTCATTTCTTTTCGCACCGTATATTGAAAACAGAGTTTGCCGTGTTTTGCTGACACTACTATGGGTTTGAGCCATAACATAAATGGGGAAGGGGAAGTGGCAAATTCCTTTCCTATAAAAGATTGAATGTTTTCCAAAGGTATATTCATTTTTTAAAAATTAATATAGATTAATGAGTAGCAATAGATGCTTCCATTTTTTTTGATTTTATATCGGGCAAAAGATATAAAAGGACAATTACCACGATAAGGCAAAATATTTCCAGCGTAAGTCCATAACAAAAAGCTTTGTGGTAACTGCTTCCTGTATTATCTGAACCAAGCACTGAATAAAAAACTCCGCCTATAATGCTGATGCCTAAAGATGAAGCCACTTGCTGGCAGGTATTATAAACGCCTGCGGCAGCTCCTGCAAAGTGGTGTGGTACGCTCTTCAATGCCATGTTTATTAATGAGGGCAGCACAAGTCCTCCGCCTAAGCCATAAAATGACATAAGTACATAAATGTAACTGGGCTTTATTCCGGGTAAGAACAGGATGGATTGTATAATAAAGGTAACGATAACTATAGGTGGCCCTGCTTGTAGCGCCCGTTTGCCAAATGTATTAACCAACCTGATGGAAAGGAGTGATGATAGGGTAAAAAAGATGCCGAAAAACACAAAATACAATCCGCTTTGGTAGGCTGATATATGTAGCCCGTTTTGAAAATAAACGGTACAGATAAGCAGGTACGATGTGTGCATCATAAAATAGAAGGCCACCAGCATGATTCCAATGTTGAAGTCTTTTATCCTGAATAATTGCATATTGATAAGATAGCTCCGGTTTTCGGCTAATTTCTTTTTCTGGTTATAAATGAAATAGGCAAAAATTAAAAGAGAAGAGGTCAAGAGGCAAACACTCCATAGCGGCCAGCCCTTTTCGCGGCCAATAATTAACGGATATATCAAACTCATTAGGCCGCTTGTCAGTATGCCTACTCCCGGGTAATCAAATTTGCCTGAACGGTTCTTTTCACTTTCATGCAGATACTTTGCTGTAGCTGCTAATGCGATTAGTCCGACAGGGAGGTTGATAAAGAAAATTAAGCGCCATCCTTCTACTATAAAATAAACACCCGAAAGGTAGCCGCCCAAAAATTGGCCAAGGATAGATGCCACGCCCATAGTGAAGCCAATGAGTCCGATTGCCTTGGTGCGTTCATTGGGCAGGGGGAAAAGAATTTGAACATATGATAAAGCCTGTGGAAGCATAAAAGCCCCGCTTACGCCTTGAAAAAATCGGGCGATAATTAATTCGGATGCAGTGGTTGCCAGTCCACAAAAACAAGATGTGATGGTAAAAAATAACATACCCATGAAGAACACCTTTTTACGCCCGAAGTGATCACCTGCCCGCCCGCCTACAATTTGGAAAGAGGCATATCCCAAAAGATACATGGCGATAATAAGTTGTATCTCTCCGTTGGTAGCGCCCAATCCTTTTTTTATAGACGGTATGGCTACATTTACAATAAAAACATCAATTACTGTAAGCAATGGCGCCGATAATAATATCAAGTGCTGGAACCACCTTTTATCTATCTCTTTCAATCGCATTTTACGAGATTATTTTATAGGGGCCCGGCTGGCAAACATTTTTTGCAGGGCGGCTTCGGGCGAAGACAGGTAGAGTTTGTAAAAATCTGCCGTCATGCCTGCATGAATTTCATAGGTGTCATTTTCAAGCCCTTGCCATAATGCTTCTGCCACTACCGATGGGTGGATTCCATTAGCTCCGCCTATGTCTTTGGAAAGTTCCGTATTTACAAGCGGAGGCATCAATTCAAATACTTTTACATTATCGGTAACTTCTGCCAGTTGCATCCGCAGCGATTGGGTGTAATTATGCAAAGCCGCTTTGGTGGCAGAATAGGTGGCTATGCGTCCGGGTACAAAAGCAACAACCGACGATACGTTTACAATAGCCGATTCAGGCTGTTTCTTTAATTGGGGTAAAAGTTTTTCTATTAACCGTATCACGGCAAAATAATTGGTCTGCATTTCATCTTTCGCTTTTTCATATGCGTTAATGCCTTCTTCTAAAAGCGGATATGCGATGGCACGTCCTGCATTGTTTATCAGGATATTCATTTGCGGAAATTCCTTTTCAATTCTTGCCACTAATTCATCCATATCTTTTTCCTTGCGTATGTCACATTGTATGGCTGTTATATTCGTAAGCCCCGAAGCCGCTTTCATAAGCCGTTCTTTATCCCTGCCGGTCATTATTATATGGTTTCCTTTTGCCGATAGAAGTTTTGCCATTTCAAAGCCTATTCCGGCGCTGCTGCCTGTAATTAAGATGGTGTTCCCACTGGTGTTTTTCATGATTTTGTTTTGTGTTTTATTTATTATTAAAATATACCGTTCGGTATATTTGTGGCTAAAAAAAATTATTTTTTGAGTTCCTGTTTAATTATTAATTCTATTCTATCCAGGGCATTAAATAAAAGTTTAGCATCGTTATTAATCTTTGCCATCATAATCCCCCCCTCTATCAATATGATTATAGTATTGGCATATTTATGCGCATCAATACTCTTTTTAAACTGGCTTTGCTTTTTACCAAGATTGATCAGTTCAGCCACATAATTTACCCAATTGCTTATAGTATGCTGTACGTCCTTTTTTAAAAAAGGCAAGTTATCATCAGCTTCAATAGACGCATTTAATATAGGGCATCCGCCACGTTCAAATACCTGTTTCCAGCCATCGCGGTAATATCCTGTAAAAGCAAAAAGCTTATCAATTGCCATCTCTTTGCTGTTAACCAAGTCACCCACTCTTTTTCTCATGCCTCCGACATTATAGTTATATACGGCAATTGCAATTTCATTTTTGTCCTCGAAATTTCCATAAATAGCTCCCTTTGTTAACCCGGTAACAGTAGTAATGTCATTTAATGAAGTCCCGGCGTATCCTTTAATATTAAAAATAGGAGCGGATTTTTCTATTATAAATTGGCGAGTGTTATTGGCTTTTGACATAACTACTAATATTTGACGGGGCAAAGATACATCAGAAATATACCGATTGGTATATTTTAGTATCAACATCTACACTTTCTACTTAATTTGATTTGATTATCAAGGCAAAATAATTTAGGAAGATAATCATACCACTTTCATTCTGTTTTTCCTTCCCTTGTGGTTCCCCGGCATTCATATGGGACTATTAAGGTTGAAAAGATGGCAAAGCTTTCACTACTGCCTGATCCAAGGTACATTTAAACTCAATGGATACTTAGAATGAGTTTTGAGAGTCCATAGTTTTAATACATTAGTCTAACAAAATTGGCTATCAGTTTGTTACGGAATTATGTACGCAAATGAGAAATAATCATTTTTGCAAAGCCGCTATCCTGTATCCTTTTTAATGAATCAATGGTTTCTGAAACCTTATTAATGAAGGTGTACGTAGCATATTCTTTAATAATATCCACATTATTTGTATCATCGGTACACGAGCATATTGCAGTTGCACAGCCGGCATTTTGAAAATACGCCAATATCTCCGACAATTCTCTTTCCGAATCTTCGCCCGCGACTATCCCCACCATTTTTCCGTCCTTTGCTAATATATCATAAAAGTCTTTGTTTCCATAAATCTTTTCGCCCAGAAAGTTAAAAGCTTCCTCCTGGCTAAAATACCCCGGAACATGTGTATATTCTATATTTAATAGTAATTTGATACGCTATACTTAACGTATGGGATTTGCCGCAATTCGCAGAACTCTTTAAAGCAATAATTTCCATAGTTTGTTAGTTTTTAGGTGTTTATTAAGAAACTCACGAATAGCCCTTACAAGGTATGATACCGGTAAGTAATTAGAAATGAAAATTAGGACCGAGTTGTCTACTTTGGACAATATCAGCTTAAATTATATTACTAATATTGTGCGGCAACATAATAAAAACAATAAACAAACTGATAGATGAAGGATTTTGAAATTCTACAATATGCTTTAAACTCTTTTGCTAATCTCAATGACGAGGATTTTAAACTTTCATTACCCTATTGGCATTGTAAAGAGTATAAAAGAGGGGAATATTTTAATGAGCATAAAGAGGTATGTATTTATATGGGGTTTGTAATAAGCGGAATATTTAGGTCATACATTATTGATAAAAAGACAGGTGAGGAGAAGAATATTTTTCTGTATCCTAAAAATCAGTTTGTAGTAACATTCAAAAGCTTTATAAACCAGATTCCATGCGACTATTATACGCAAGCGATTGAAGATTCTCAGGTGATATATATTAGTTTCATTGATCTTCATAATTTATATAAACAATCCCAAAATTGGGAACGTTTTGGACGGCTTTTGGCTCAGGAAGCTTTTAATGTAGCAATGGATAGGTTGGAAAGCTTTGTTTTTAAGACACCGGAAGAGCGTTATATTGAGTTATTGAAACACAATCCCGATATATTCAATAATATTCCGCTTTACCATATTTCATCTTATTTGGGTATAAGGGGGCCATCACTAAGTCGAATCAGAAAAAGAATTTCTTTAAAATAATACGATTTTAACTTAGGTTAATAATTTTATATGTTTTTTCAAGCACATTTGTAACCTTAAATAAATTATCCATGAAAGCAGATACCATTCTTTTCAATGGTAAAATTCATACCATTGATAAATTAAACAAAGGAGCAACAGCGGTTGCGATAAAAGATGGAAAGTTTATTGCCGTTGGAAGTGACAGTACAATCATGCAGCTTAAATCGGATGGAACTTCCATGATTGATCTCAAAAAGAAACGAGTAATTCCGGGGTTAAATGATTCCCATTTACATCTTATCAGAGGTGGGCTTAACTATAATTTGGAATTGCGTTGGGATGGAGTCCCTTCACTTGCCGATGCTTTACGTATGTTAAAAGAACAAGTGTCAAAAACACCATCTCCACAATGGGTTCGTGTAGTAGGCGGTTGGACTGAATTCCAATTTGCTGAAAGACGTATGCCCACACTTGATGAAATTAACGCCATTGCTCCGGATACTCCTGTATTTATATTACATCTGTATGACCGGGCATTTTTGAACCGTGCTGCTTTAAGAGCTGTAGGCTATACTAAAGATACACAAGCGCCTCCGGGAGGGCAGTTACAAAAGGATGCCAATGGGGAACCGACAGGTTTAATCCTTGCTACTCCAAATGCAATGATTCTATATTCAACATTAGCAAAAGGTCCAAAACTACCATACGAGCATCAGGTTAACTCTACCCGTCATTTTATGAGAGAACTTAACAGACTTGGTATTACAAGTGCAATTGATGCAGGAGGCGGGTTCCAAAATTTCCCGGATGATTACAAAGTAATTACCGAATTAAACCACAAGAAACAATTAACAGTCCGTATCGCCTATAATCTTTTTACGCAAAGACCTAAACAAGAGCTGGAAGATTTTGATAACTGGACTAAATCAGTCAAACTGTATGAAGGTGATGATATGTATCGCCACAATGGAGCGGGCGAAATGTTGGTATTCTCTGCAGCAGACTTTGAAGACTTTCTGCAACCGCGTCCCGATTTGGTAGATAGCATGGATGCCGAACTGGAACGTGTAGTAAGATTGTTGGCTGAAAAGCATTGGCCATTTCGTTTACATGCAACCTATAATGAAAGTATTACCCGCTTTCTGAATGTTTTTGAAAAGGTGAATCGAGATATTCCATTTAATGGGCTGCCTTGGTTTTTTGACCATGCGGAAACTATTGACGAAAAAAATCTTGAAAGAGTAAAGGCTTTGGGTGGAGGTATTGCGATACAAGACCGCATGGCGTTTCAGGGGGAATATTTTACGGAACGATATGGGGCTAAAGCTGCCATGGATACTCCTCCCGTTAAACGTATGCTCGAAACGGATATACCTGTTGGTGCAGGTACCGATGCAACGCGTGTAAGCAGTTATAACCCCTGGGTTTCTTTATACTGGCTTTCTTCGGGTAAAACGGTGGGTGGATTGCAATTGAACAATGGCAAAAAAAGCCTTAGCCGGGAAACTGCCCTTGAGCTTTATACGAGAGGCAGTGCATGGTTTTCAAATGAACAGGATAAAAAAGGAGATATTAAAGTAGGAATGTTCGCTGACTTAGCTGTATTAGATGAGGACTACTTTAACATTGAGGAAGAAAAGATAAAAGGTATAGAGTCTGTTCTAACTATTGTAGATGGTAAAATTGTATATGCAAAAGATGACTTCGCATCTTTTTCTCCGGCTCCGATTCCTGTCCTACCTGACTGGTCGCCAACTAACAGTTACAATGGGTACTATTCTGCAAAAGGTAAAAGAACAGCTAAAGACAAATTAGATACATCTGTCGATACTGCCGGCATAACAGCAATGATACACCAATGTATTGGAAGTTGTAATGTGCATGGACATAATCACGATAATGCGCGCCTGAGTAATTTGCCGGTAAATAATTATACTGCATTTTGGGGTGCACTCGGATGTTCGTGCTTTGCATTTTAATAATATACTAATTATCTAACCTAACCAATTATGGCAAAAGGAAAAATTGTATTTATTCATGGATTATGGATTCACACCAGTTCATGGCAACCCTGGATGGATTTCTTTAACCTGCATGGTTATGAAACCATAAACCCTGCATGGCCCGGTGATTCTGCTACAGTTATAGAATGCAGGGAGAATCCACAAGCTATTGCCAACAGAGGGGTAACGGAAATTGCAGACAGTTATGCTAAAGTTATTGAATCGCTTTCTGAACCACCAATTGTGATTGGTCATTCTTTTGGTGGGCTCATCGCACAGATAATATTGGGACGTGGTATTGCTGCTGGGGGTATAGCCATTGACCCTGCTCCTATAAAAGGAGTATGGCAGCTACCGTTTTCATCACTTAAATCTTCCTTCCCTGTACTCGGAAACCCATTCAACCTCAAAAAAGCTAAATCCCTAACTTTTGGCCAATTCAGATATGGTTTTGCTAATGCAGTTACGGAAAAGGAAGCAAGGGAATTATATGATAAATGGACAATACCTGCTCCTTGTCGTCCGCTTTTCCAGGCTGCAACAGCCACTTTTGCAGGGTCAGAAACAAAAGTAAATACAGCCAACGTTACACGAGGGCCACTACTTATTACTGGTGGAGAAAAAGATCACATCGCACCTCCTATTCTTGGCGAAGCCTCACTTAAAAAATATAATTCATCTGTAATTACAGAGTTTAAATTGTTTGAAGATAGAGGACATTCCTTAATTGTTGATCATGGGTGGAAGAAAGTTGCAGAAAGCATACTTACCTGGCTTAACAATAAAGGGCTATGAGACGAATTAACATAAAATATAAATCAAACTAAAATCAAATCAGCAAGTTATGAAAATATCGTCTAATTTATTGACTCCAGGTAATCACTCTCTATTACTTGCTGACTATGAAGGTCAGATGAGTTTTGCAACACAAAGTATTCCAATAAGTGAACTGCGTAATAACGTTGCGATTGTTGCCGGGGCTTCCAAAATTTTTAATATTCCCACAATTATTACAACAGTCGTTATTAATGGGAAATAAAAGAAGCTGATTTTTATATGAAACGTTTTTTCTCAATAGCAGCATTTGAGCCTTTTAAAGAAAAACTCTTTCTGACCCTTTGGGTAGCAGCTTTTATATCCAATATTGGTACCTGGATGCAAAATGTAGGCGTAGGTTGGTTAGCCGCTACTATGTCGGCATCACCATTGATGATTGCATTGATTCAGGCGGCATCTTCTTTACCTGCCATGCTTTTCAGTTATCCAGCCGGTGTAATCTCCGATCATTCCGATAGGCGAAAACTATTGATATGGGTACAGATTTTTCTTTTTGTAGTGGTGTTGCTTTTAACAATACTCACCCAATTCCAGTTATTGGAAATTTATTTGTTGATATTTTTTACTTTTTTAATTGGGATAGGTTCTGCATTTACCACTCCTATATGGCAGGCTATTACCCCGGAAGTGGTGAGTAAAGGCCGTATGAAAGAAGCCATTGCCTTGAATGGGGTGAATTTTAATTTGGCGAGGGCAGTCGGTCCCGCAATTGGAGGTGTTATCCTTGTTTACGGAGGTATACAATCTATCTTTTTATTCAATGCAGTTTCTTTTCTTGCACTAATCGGAGGGCTTTATTGGTGGAAAAACTCTACTTCTGCATTTCAATCCATTCATTTCCGTAAAACAGCCATTGAAGGCCTTAAGGCTGTAAGAAAATCAAAACCATTCCTGCATTTGCTTATACGTACTCTTTCATTTACAGCTTTTACCAGTATCGTATTTGCACTTCTTCCGCAGTTATCAAAATATGAATGGCATCAAAATAGCGGACAATATGCCTGGCTTTGGGTAAGCCTCGGTGTAGGTGCATTAGTGGGTAGTTATTTATATGGTATTGTGAATAAATCGCTAACTGCCGCTAAGGTTATCTTTTATAGTTGCGAATTGGTGGCACTTTGTCTTTTCCTACTTACAAAAACTGCAAATTACTACATGCTTAATTGTATTATGTTTCTTGCGGGAATTGGATGGATAAACGCAACCTCCACTTTAAATGTATTGGCACAACAACACTCTCCCAATGAATTAAAAGGGAGGTTTTTAGCTGTTAATGTTACTGTTTTTCAAGGTTCCATTGCATTATCAAGTGTGGCATGGGGTTACTTATCTGAGCTATTTAGTGCGTTGCCGGTTATAAGAACTGGTGCAATAGTTATGGGCATTCTTTCTGCGATAATATTATTATCACCGATGGAAGAACAGGAAATTATAAAAAAGGACACGGTTGCCTGTAGTGACCCATTACTGCAATATCAGCTAAAATAATGTTATAAAAAATAGCCATTAATTATTCACAAGAAAAGATAAAAGAAAACCATGAAAGAAAATATTTTAGGATTGCACCATATAACAGCCATAACTGGAAACCCACAGAAAAACTATGATTTTTATACCAAAGTATTGGGTTTAAGGATGGTCAAAAAGACTGTTAATTTTGATGCACCGGACACGTATCATTTTTATTATGGTAATGAACAAGGTACACCGGGAACTATTCTTACCTTTTTCTCATGGGAGAATATTGACAGGGGTTTTACAGGAGTTGGAATGGCTGAAGAAATAGGGTACTCTGTCCCGTATGGAAGCCTTGATTTTTGGCAGGAAAGGTTCAAACAACTTAACATTACTTTTGCAGGGAAAAACGAAAGATTTGGAGAAGAATACTTGTCTTTCATAGATGGGGATGGATTAAATAGCAGCCTTATCATCCCTAAAATTGCTGATGAAAGAAAATCATGGGAAACAAAAGAAATAGGCAAAGATTTTGCGATAAAAGGATTTCAAGGCATTACATTGTCACTGAAGAAAATTGACAAAACCGCCAAAGTCCTAACCGACATATTGGGATACAGATTAATGTCACAAGAAGATAATCGTTACCGTTTTATTACGGATTCTGTTCAAAGTGCATCAATTGTTGACTTATTAGAAAATGCAGATGGTGCTGCCGGACGGAATGCTATCGGAACCATTCATCATCTGGCATTTCGTGTAGCGAATGAAAATATTCAAATGGAATACCGGGAAAAGATATTGAGTAGCGGACTGCAAATTACACCAAAGATAGATCGCAATTATTTTTATTCTGTATATTTTCATGAGCCCGGCGGTGTTCTGTTTGAGATTGCAACTGACAATCCGGGTTTCACAGTGGACGAGCCGCTGTCGGAATTAGGGACCCATCTGAAACTACCCAAACAATTTGAACATGCAAGAGTTGAAATTGAAAGGGTATTAACACCTTTAAAAAGTAATTGAATAAACAAATATGGAGCAATTAGTAACAGGCATACATCATGTAACAGCAATTGCTGGCAGTTCGCAGAAGAACCTTGATTTTTATGTGGGTATATTAGGATTGAGACTCGTTAAGAAAACTGTTAATTTCGATGCTCCTGAAGTTTACCATTTATATTATGGCGATGAAGTCGGGACGCCAGGTAGTGTCCTGACATTTTTCCCGTATGAGGGTTTAATAAAAGGCCGGCAAGGAAAAGGTATGCTCAATACTACTACTTTTTCCGTTCCACATTCATCAATAGACTATTGGATGGAACGCCTTAAGCATTTTGGAATTAATTATACGGAGCCACAGGAACGATTTGAACGTGAGGCTGTGATTTATTTTGAAGATATTGACGGTCTTGGGTTAGAATTGGTATTTAATGACGTAGATAGAAGGCAAGGATTTTTGAATGGTCCTATTCCGGCGGAATATACTATACGCGGATTTTATAATGTGGAAATATGGGAAGAGGGATATGAGCTTACCTCAGGCTTACTAACCGGACAGTTAGATCATAAGCTCATTGCGGAAAAAGGAAATCGGTTTAGATTTGCTACAAATGATAAACCGGGGAGTTACGTAGATGTTGTTTGTACGCCAGACAGCCTGAAAGGACTTAAGGGTAGTGGCACCGTTCATCATATTGCATTTATTACAGAAGGGAAAGAGTCACAGGAGAAGGTAAGGGCAAAGATAGTTGAAAGGAAGCTGAATGTTACACCTGTGCTTGACAGGAAATATTTTACATCCATTTACTTTCGTGAACCCGGTGGTGTACTTTTTGAAGTTGCAACAACTACTCCAGGTTTTATGCTTGATGAACCAAAAGAACATTTAGGAGAAGCACTCATGTTGCCAGACTGGCTTGAGAAAGATAGAGAAAGTATGGCGCAAAAACTTCCTTGCATTTCTATCGATATAAATAAATTCAGATAAGATGAATACTCAAGACATAGTCTCGGCAGGAGTAAAATTAGAGGATGCTTCGAAAGTACTTGTTATGTTACATGGAAGAGGTGCGACAGCAAGGGATATTATTTCTTTATCTACTCATCTTAATGTAAAGGATTTTTCATTATTAGCACCACAAGCGTCAGGCAATACATGGTATCCATTTTCCTTTCTTTCACCACCTTCACAGAATGAGCCTTGGTTGTCATCCGCTTTAATACAGATAAAAGATTTGGTTACTCATACAGAGGCACAAGGTATTAGTAAAAAAGATATTTATTTTCTTGGATTTTCTCAGGGCGCTTGCTTGATGCTTGAATTTATCGCAAGGAATGCAGCGAAATATGGCGGCGCTGTTGCATTTACCGGTGGCCTTATTGGAGATAAGATTTACACTGAAAATTACAAAGGTGATTTTGAAAAAATGCCTATTTTTATTGGCACCAGTAATCTTGATTTTCATGTGCCTGTTGAACGTGTTTATGCCACAACAAATCTTTTAAAGAATATGGGAGCTTTGGTTACTGAAAAGGTTTATGAAAATATGGGACATACCATAAATCAGGATGAAATTGATCAAGCCAACAGGTTAATTTTTAAACCGTAGATTGAATTAATAAAATTGGCTATAAGAATAGGTAGAAACTGGCTCTCAGTTCATTAAGTGTTTGCGTATATAAAACTTTTATTTGGTATGGTTTCTGAGATAATATTTTATATTTTTGTACTGACCTGTACCGCAGAAAAAGACTTTAAATCATGCAACCTTACAAAAATTCGGGGAATCTCTCCTGGATTTCTGCATTTGAAATCGGAGAGGATTATATTAAAGTTCAATTTATCGATGGAGTTGTTCACCTGTACACTAATGGTAGTGTAGGAACCGAATATCTTCAAAA
>Ga0207038_10099_pt1:0-10000 | contig 24985 bp, 20 predicted proteins | sample Alteio_BWMinCont_76_FD_153285 | JGI IMG/M metagenome (GOLD analysis project Ga0207038, IMG submission 153285) | Enriched cells from forest soil in Barre Woods Harvard Forest LTER site, Petersham, Massachusetts, United States -... | ecosystem: Environmental > Terrestrial > Soil > Temperate...
TCTGTATCATAACAAAGACGAGGCCAATGGCTGTCCAGAGACGCAATTTTTTTTCCTGCTTTGTAAAATCATTCCAGCAAGTATGGCGTAAACGAAGCACTAGCATCCATAGCATACCGAGTAAGGTTAACCCACCCAATAGGTGGGTCATAACGACCAATGGATGCAAGCGCAGTGTGATAGTCCATTTACCAAGTAATCCTTGAAAAAACAACAAAATTAAAAGACCAACAGCCATCATCGTAGGTTGATTGGGTAGTCTTCGCTGTTTCAGTATTAATATAGCTGCTAAAAGACAAGAAAAACCCAGTGTAGCAGCGGCGTAGCGGTGAATCATTTCGGCCCAAGCCTTGTTGGGGTCGAGAGTTTGCTTAGTGAGGATGTGCGATGAATGGGGCACCACTATTTGTCCATAACAACCTGGCCAATCCGGACAAGCTAAGCCTGCTTCCTTCAGGCGAGTAGCAGCGCCCAATAGAATAACAGCAAATGCAAGCAATGCAGCAACTACAGTGATTCTGATGGCCCATTTATTTTCTAACATGCTATTGTTTTCCTATCTGTGCGCAATGGATACGTAGACATATACCCATTGTACGTGAAGTTTCGAATTCGCAACTTCACGTACTTTCTTTTAATCAGGCATACCGCTCGCTGTGAGTTAAAAAGATTCGCATCTTCATGTACGAGCGGTATATTACGTTAACGAGCCAGCATTAATTTTTTACAGAATTATGTGAATGGGTTAGATGACTAACACAAAAAGCGACCAATAGCGTTATACCTAAGCTAAACCACTGAAATGCGTAGGCGTAGTGTTGGCTTGCACGTAGCGTACTAGCTCGCCATGGTGGAATAAAGCCATAAAGTTGACGTTTATCGACTATAAAAATAAAGGGTTGTAAGTGTTGTTGAGATAAAAATTTCGGATCAATAGTTTGTATGCGTTGAGGCCATTTGTTTTCAGAGGGGGAGTTGAAACTAAAGGTTTTAACGGGCCAAACCAGTGCACCTTCGATGGAGATGTTACCGTTGATAGCCTTGATAAACGGTAGTACTTGACGATTCGATCCTCGAGGGATCCATCCACGGTTCACCAAAATAGGATAGGTATTATTTTTAAAAATAAAAGGGGTTAGTACTTCATAGCCAATGCGATGGTTATAGTGCTTATTATCCAATAAGAAATTATGCCTATTGTCAAAATGTCCTGTGGCCAAAGCAGGAGAGTAATTTGGCTTAATGCAAAAGGTAGAGATCTGATTTAAATCGATAGGAGCGGCATGTTGCTGTTGTGCAAGTGAAACTTGAGTCATTTTTTTTTCATTTCCGCGTTGAATTTGCCATATACCTAGGCTTATTAACAGGAGAAATAAAGTGAGCACAGTGAAAATGGGTAAGATAGCAGCGGAAAAATAATAGTTTTGCACGCGGAAGGCTATAATTGGTTTTTTCATGGATTAAAAAATCAAAAAAACTCCTATCAACCATATTCCAGTGAGAAAAATCCACCACCAAATACCGGCATCCAATAAAAATGTGTTGCTATTAGTAAGCTTTTGGTGATGCAGCCTAACACTTGCGCCGATCAAGCACAGCAAAGCGGCTAGTATATTGATGATATGCAATCCTAGCAACGCGATCAGTAAGCTTCCGTAAATCCCGGTTTTCAGGATAATGTGCACTGCAATTAAACGTAGACCATAGTAGATTTGCAGTCCCAGAAACAAAATACCGCAAAAAATAGCAACGTTAAGTATCATAAAGCTTCTTTGATACTGTCCTTTTTTTAAGAAAAATTTAGATGTTACAACTACCAGTGTACTCAGCATCAGTAGGATTACGTTGAAAAACGGTAGTCCTTTCATGGCGATATCTAGATAAGTGGCTGTTGTGGGAGGAGAATCAGCTGGTGGCACAGTCAAGGGCCAGTGTTGAGAAAAATCCGGCCAAAGCAGGTAATGCGTAAGCATCGATGCAGCACCACTTTCTCCAGCTAGCCAGGGAGTGATGGAAAATCTAACGTGAACAATAGATCCAAGCAATAAGCCAAATAAAAATAATTCTGAGACTAGAAACCATAACATCCCCCAACGGAAGGTTCTATCCATTTGTTGATTATACAAACCGGCATTACTTTCTTTTGTGACGGACCACAGCCAGCCGCCAAGCATAAACAATAATATACAAAGGCCTAGCAAGAGTGCAGCGAAGCCCCATTTTTCCGTCAAATTAAGCGAAGCAAACGCTAAGATCAACAAAGCAAGCGCACCTAAAATGGGCCAAGCACTTTGGTGGGGTACATAGTAACTGGCGAGATTATTAGGTGGATGATGTTTCATGGCATTCCTATTTTTACCGGTAGTTACTGCATGCAGAGTGACGAGCTTACCACAACCAGACCAAAATCCACCTGGCAATGTTGATCTGCGCAAGGAGCTGGTCGGGTACCACCATGCTTTAACCGTTAGGGTAAACCCCTAACCCGCTAAGTGCTTCAAATGCCATTTTAAATTTAAAGGCTGGACTATATTTTTTCGCATACTAAACCCTCGTTTATGGGATAGCATACTCTCTTAGGTACCTGTCCGAAAAACGGGGTGCAGCTCAGTGGATCGTGAAGACGAAACATACCGTTAAAACAGACGTCCTACGGGTCCAGAGCTTAAGGAATTCTTTAATCCTGTTGTATCAAACAGAGTATAAGATAATGTAATGGTATTGATATCTTTTGGTAATTGCGTATCCAAATGAAATAGCACCGGCATGGCACGGTGTTGGCCAGGAATGAAGGTTTGTCGAGTAAAACAAAAACATTCTGTTTTTTTCAAATGTTTTGCCGCCGTGCTTGGCGAAACGCTGGGAATAGCTTGTACAGTCATTTGTTTCCCAGAGTTATTTTGTGCTTCAAAATAAATCAAAATGTTTTCTCCAGGGTGTAATTGTATGTGCCGTAGACGAGGATAAAAATCCCAAGCCAGATAATTATTATTATTCGTTGTAAATTCTACACGGATACTACGTGATAGATCAATGACACCAGATTGTACGTAACTGTTTGGGTCTGTTTTACCGTTAATGCCTAAACTCTTGCAAAGCGTGTTGTATAGCGGGATCATTGCAAAGCCAAAGCCAAACATGCCTATTACCGTCAAGCAAAGCACGAGCAGAAGTTTTTTATTGGAATTTTTTATAAAAAAAGTGCTCATATCAGCGTATAAATTGGAAAAGAAACAGAGAATGTAGCCTAATCAATTTTTGGTGGAGTCGTGAAACTATGCAATGGTGGTGGGGAACTGAGTGTCCACTCTAAACCTTCTGCACCTTCCCAGACTTGTGCGGTTGCTTTTTTACCCTTTCCTAACATGGAACGAATAATAACGATGACGAACAGCACTTGAGCAAATCCAAAAATGAATGCACCTAAACTAGCAATTGCGTTAAAGCCGGCAAATTGTAATGAATAATCAGCAATGCGGCGTGGCATACCAGCTAAACCTAAAAAGTGCATAGGAAAAAAAGTGAGATTTACGCCGATCACAGACAGCCAAAAATGAAACTGCCCTAATTTTTCACTGTACATTACCCCCGTCATTTTTGGCAACCAATAGTAGGTAGCAGCAATAGCTGCAAATAAAGCACCAGGTACTAAAACATAATGAAAATGTGCTACGACAAAATAACTGTCTTGATACTGAAAATCGGCGGGTACCATGGCCAACATGACACCAGAAAATCCGCCGATGGTGAATAAAATAACAAAAGCAATCGCAAATAACATGGGTGTTTCAAAGCTGATCGCACCGCGATACATGGTCGTGACCCAATTAAATACTTTAACACCAGTAGGCACCGCGATCAGCATAGAGGTATACATAAAAAATAACTCAGCGGCTAACGGGACGCCTGTGACAAACATATGGTGTACCCAAACAATGAACGATAAAAGGGCAATCACTAGCATAGCGTAGACCATAAAGTGGTAACCAAAGAGTTTTTTACGACTGAAAGTGGGAATAATTTGTGAAATTAGACCAAAGGCAGGCAGGATAACAATATAGACTTCAGGATGACCAAAAAACCAAAAAAGATGCTGATAAAGCAATGGGTCACCACCACCTGCTGCACTGAAAAAACTTGTGGAAAAGTGTCTATCCATCAGCATCATGGTAACGGTAGCAGCTAAAACTGGCATGACGGCAATGAGTAAAAAAGCAGTAACCAGCCAAGCCCAGCAAAAAATTGGCATTTTCATCATTGTCATACCGGGCGCACGAAGGTTGAGAATAGTGACAATGATATTAATAGCGCCCATTAGGGAGGAAAGTCCCATGAGGTGAATCGCAAGTATGAGGTGGTCAGTGCTTTCAGGAGCAAAGGTTGTGGATAATGGCGCATACATAGTCCAACCAAAGTTTGGCGCAGAGCCTTCCATGAATAAGGTGCTAAATAGCACAATCGCCGCAACGGGTAAAATCCAAAAGGCCCAATTGTTCATGCGCGGCATTGCCATATCAGGAGCGCCGATCATCAACGGGATCATCCAATTAGCAAATCCGGAAAAGGCTGGCATGATAGCGAGAAATAACATGACGATCCCGTGCATAGTCGTCATTTGGTTGAAAAATTCAGGGTTTAGTAAACGCGCACCCGGTTGAAATAGTTCAGCTCGTATCAATAAAGCAAAAATTCCACCGATAAAAAACATGAGTAAACTGAAAAGCAAATAGAGTGTGCCAATTTCTTTATGATTTGTGGTAAACAGCCACCGTTTTATAAATAATAAAAAGCTTTTTGGAACCGAGTGTTCTAGTTTAAGTGTTTTTTCCATACGCGGTGCCCCTCAGTTGTTGTTTGATCCATTGATTGAATTCAGATTCATTAACCGCTCGCACTACAATGGGCATAAAAGCGTGGTTGGTACCGCATAATTCAGCGCATTGGCCACGATAGGTTCCCTCTTTATCTATTCTTGCCCAGGATTCATTGATAAAGCCCGGTATCGTGTCACGTTTAATTCCAAGCGTAGGTAGCCACCACGAATGTATAACATCGTTAGAGGTAAATAAAAAACGGATTTTTTTATGCACAGGAACGACTAACGGATGATCGACTTCCAGTAGATACCACGGGCTTTTTTTTGCTCTGTTCTGCAATTCTTCGGGAGGAGTAGAGAGCTTGCTAAAAAAATCGATCCCTTGATCTAAATACGCATAGCGCCAGTACCATTGATAAGCTGTTACTTTGATAGTTAAGTCAGGGTTGCTGTTATCATTCATCGCAATCAATGTTTTGGTAGCTGGTACAGCAATTGTGACCAAAATAATGAATGGAACAATAGCCCAAGCGATTTCTAATACTGGATGTTCGTGGAATCGTGCCGGTTCTACACCGCGCGACTTGCGATGTCGAATCAAGGAAAACAGCATAATGCTAAATACAACGACCGCAATGCCTACACAAATCCAAAATCCCAACATATGCAGATCATAAATCGCGTGGCTAATTGGTGTAACGCCAGGAGACATGTTAATTTGCCATGCTGCCATAGCTGGTAGCGGAGCAATAAACAAACTTAGGCCAATCATAAAAATCGAAAATAAATTCCTAAAGCTATGGATTGGTATAATCCTCTCTGTTACCGATACAGACTTCGACTTCATATACAAACTCAATTTACCCTAAGGCCTACTCACCATAATGAGTAATCCCCGCTCGTTTTGCTCTTTTCAACCATATATTTCACACTGGCTTCTATTTCGGCATTACTACAGGTCTCACAATTTCCTTTGGCTGGCATTTTTTTGTAACCATGAATAGTATTAGCGAATAAGACGTCTAGGCCCTTGGCAATCAAAGTTTTCCAAGCAGTTTTATCACCAAGCTGAGGCGTGTCAGCTGTTCCATGGCTATGGCAGACAGCACAATGCTGTTGGTAAATTTCGCCGCCTATTTTAGAACTAAGCACTGCTTCCTGTACAGGAAGTTTCATTGTGCTTTTTGTTTGCGTAGTAATGAGGTAATCAACCGCTGCTTTGACAGCATCATCTGAGCAGGCGGCGCAAGTTCCTTTAGGCGGCATGGAACCGATACCTTGCAGCGCCCGCCTATACACGACTGATATTCCCACCTTTAATCGTTTTTTCCATGCTTCTGAATCGCCTATCTTAGGTGCGCCAGCCGATCCCACAGCATGACACACAGCACAATAGGTTTGATAAACCTTTTTTCCCGTCTTCTGCGTAACAGGTCCAGTGAATGCCGACGACGGAATTTTGCTTTTGACCTGCTTTAAATAAGTAGCAATGGCAGTTAAATCATCATTGCTTAAATAGGATAAACTATTGCTATTCACTTCAGCCATAGTAGGACTAGCTATGTTGCCACCGCCTTTTAGCATTTTTCCTTTTTGAAATACAGCTAAAATGTCCGTAATTGTAGCGTCTTTTAAACCACTGGCAGTAATGTTAGTGGCGTAATAACCTTCAATAAATCCGCCCGTTAAATAGTATTTCTTTTTTTCTGCACCGAGCAGATTTAATGGACTGTGACACATGCCACAATGGCCTAAGCCTTGTACTAAATAGGCGCCGCGATTCCATTCTTTGGATCGTTGTGGCTCATGCTGGAATTCACCCATACGAAAAAATAAGATGCGCCAGCCAAGTTGTAAGAAACGCCAATTAAACGGCCACATCATTTCATTGGCTTTGTTTACTTTGTGAATGGGTGGTAGGTTGAAAAAATAAGCTTTAAGAGCAAGTAAGTCTTCTTGCGTAATTTTTGTAAAGCTAGGAAAAGGGAAGACGGGAAAATAATAAGATCCATCCGGCGCTATCCCTCTGTGCATGGCGCGAATAAAATCTTGATCGCTCCAACGACCGATGCCTGTTGTTTTATCCGGCGTGATATTAGGCGAATAGATCATTCCAAAAGGGGTATAGATGCCGAGTCCACCTGCAAAGGCTTGACCATGGTGTTTAGTGTCGGTATGGCAAGCAATACAGTCTCCTGCTTTACTGAGATATTCGCCGCGTTGAACTAATTGACGAAAACCTGGATCCCGTGGGTAACGCAGTTTAGGATATGGAATAAAAAGGGCTGGATTTTTTTCGCTAGTGTTGGTATTAATTTTAGCATCGACTGGAGAAAGCAATACAAAAAACAGCGTAGAAATCGTAAAAATGAACACACCAAAAAAACCTACGCTAATCCTTGACGTTATACTGTTCATAAGATTTTTAACAATCTATCTGCGCTATGCTGGAAAAAACTCAGAAATCAGTGAAGAATCTGACGCTATGATGCCATATTACCCAATGTTGGCCTAGTAGATAACGATCGAATAATCAGATAATTACGGTAATTACAAAAAAACAAACATGCTAGCTGCAGCTAAATTAAAAAATATTGTGACCTTATTACAGGGTGGTGGCGTAGTCGCTCTGCCAACGGAGACAGTGTACGCTCTGGCTGGAGATGCTAGAAATTTATCTGTGATAAAAAGGATCTTTGAGCTCAAAAAACGTCCATTACACCAGCCTTTAAGTGTTTTATTGCCTCAAAATTACGATATCTTGGCTTGGACTGATCAGGTTAATTCTATTGCGCGACGATTAATTGATTATTTTTGGCCAGGTCCTTTAACTTTAGTTTTTCGTAAAAATAAATCTGTTTTATCTGAGTTAGTGGGAGGAAGGGAGACAATAGGTTTACGTGTACCGGATCATTCTATCGCACAGGCTATATTAAGAGCGTTGGCCTGTGGTTTGGCAGCACCTTCGGCCAATCTGTACACTCAGTGTAGTCCTACCAATGTAGATCATGTACGCCAGGTATTTAGCGAGCAGATCGATACAATCATTGATGGAGGACCTTGTGCTGTTGGCATTGCATCTACCATTGTCGATGTTACGAAGTCTATCCCGAGAATATTAAGATTAGGTGCAATTTTAAAAAAAGATTTGCAATGTGTGGTGGATTCCGAATTTGTTGAGGATTATTCCACTACAATGATTACCGGTATAACCCTCCCGGAAAAAAAGTAGACTGCGGAATAGACGCTGCCATAGGAAGCTACATAAAGGATTACGTTATTTTCACAAATTCCCTATGCTGTTCCTAGAGTTAAGGTGGAGTTATTATTTACTGAATAGGAATGGTGCGGCGCTTATACGGGCTCTTTCGCAGCTTACGCGCAGTTTAGTCTATTTTTTCATTGAATCAAAAAATTCATCATTGGTTTTGGTAGCACGCAAACGGTCGATGAGAAATTCTATGGCTGCTACTTCATCCATTGATTGTAAAATCCTACGTAAGATCCACATCTTTTGTAATTCCTCTGGTTTTACGAGTAATTCTTCACGCCGCGTACCGGAGCGATTGATATTGATAGCGGGATAAATACGTTTTTCAGCAATTGGGCGAGAAAGGTGAATTTCTTTATTACCAGTGCCCTTAAATTCTTCATAGATAACGTCGTCCATTCTCGAGCCCCCCGTTTCAATCAACGTGGTTGCAAGGATAGTTAAGCTACCACCTTCTTCAATATTGCGCGCAGCGCCAAAAAAACGTTTTGGTCGCTGTAAAGCATTGGCATCAACACCACCTGTCAATACTTTGCCAGAAGGAGGAATAACAGTGTTATAAGCTCGCGCTAAACGCGTCATAGAGTCTAATAAAATAACCACATCCCTTTTATGTTCGACGAGTCGCTTTGCTTTTTCAATAACAATTTCTGCAACTTGAACATGACGTGTTGCCGGTTCATCAAAAGTACTGGCCACGACCTCACCTTTGACCGATCGTCGCATATCAGTGACTTCTTCAGGTCGTTCATCAATTAATAAAATAATTAAATAACAATCAGGGTAATTATAGGAAATAGATTGTGCGATGTTCTGCAACATCACAGTCTTGCCAGCCTTAGGTGGGGAAACGATGATGCCTCGCTGGCCTTTACCTATTGGTGCCACCAGATCAATAATTCTAGCGGTGATGTCTTCAGTACTGCCATTGCCGCGTTCTAAAATGATTCGCTCATCAGGAAATAGAGGAGTTAAATTTTCAAATAATACTCGATTTTTTGCATTTTCCGGTGCCTCAAAGTTAATTTCACTGACTTTTAGTAGAGCAAAATAACGTTCACTTTCTTTAGGGGGACGGATTTTTCCAGAAACAGTATCACCTGTATGGAGATTAAATCGGCGAATTTGGCTGGGTGAAACATAAATATCATCAGGTCCTGCTAAGTAGGAACCCTCTGCTGATCGTAAAAATCCAAATCCATCCGGCAATATTTCTAATACACCATCTCCACAAATATCATCACCTCGTTTTGCATGAGCTTTCAGAATTGAAAAAATCATATCCTTTTTGTGAAGATGGCCTAGGCCATCTATGGCTAATTCTTCAGTCATGCTCACGAGTTCAGCAGGTGATTTTTTCTTGAGTTCAGTTAAATGCATTAATGTTGTTTCTTTCATAACGGGAAAATTAAAAAATTTTTGAATAGTTACTAAGCTGGGGTGTGTAAGACGAAAAAAATAATTTCAAGATGTTTAAAATTGATTGACACAGTATCCTTGTGATGAAGGACAAGGCTAACCTAACTCCTAGTTCCAGGTTAAAGCGAACACCAAAACAAGATCATATAAGGCCTCCAATCCAGCCTTAGTAAAAAAATGCTACAACCGGGATAAATACCTCTTTCAAAAAACACCACTTTAATTACTTGAAAGTAAAAACCCGCTTAGCATGCGTATTAAGCAATGTATTCGTCCAACAGGGTCTGCAATTGCTGTTGTGATAAAACACCAACCTTGGTTACCTGTGCTTTTCCATCCTTGAAAAGGATCAGTGTGGGGATACTCCGCACGCTGTATTTTGCCGGTGTTTCCTGGTTTTCGTCAACATTTAATTTGTAAATCTTTATTTTTCCCAAATAAAGCGGAGCTAGCGTCTCTAAAATGGGTGCGATCATCTTGCAGGGGCCACACCA
>Ga0207038_10099_pt1:15000-24985 | contig 24985 bp, 20 predicted proteins | sample Alteio_BWMinCont_76_FD_153285 | JGI IMG/M metagenome (GOLD analysis project Ga0207038, IMG submission 153285) | Enriched cells from forest soil in Barre Woods Harvard Forest LTER site, Petersham, Massachusetts, United States -... | ecosystem: Environmental > Terrestrial > Soil >...
TGTTAGTGGCAAGCTTAACCGAAGAGGGAAGGCGAAGGGAAACCGAGTCTGAAAATGGCGTCAAGTCGCTAGTAGTCGACCCGAAACCGAGCGAGCTAGCCATGTCCAGGGTGAAGCTTCGGTAACACGAAGTGGAGGCCCGAACCCACATCTGTTGCAAAAGATGGGGATGAGGTGTGGCTAGGAGTGAAAGGCTAAACAAGCTCGGAGATAGCTGGTTCTCCTCGAAAGCTATTGAGGTAGCGCCTCGTGATAAGTGCCTTGGGGGTAGAGCACTGTTTCGGTGAAGGGGTCATCCCGACTTACTGAACCGATGCAAACTCCGAATACCGAGGACATGTTTCACGGGAGACACACGGCGGGTGCTAACGTCCGTCGTGAAAAGGGAAACAACCCAGATCACCTGCTAAAGTCCCAGAATTTAGGTTAAGTGTGAAACGTAGTGGAAAGGTGTAAACAGCCAGGAGGTTGGCTTAGAAGCAGCCATCCTTTAAAGAAAGCGTAATAGCTCACTGGTCGAATCGGTCTGCGCGGAAGAATGAACGGGGCTAAAACCTAATACTGAAGCAGTGAATGCCATTTGCTGAGAGGTGAAAGGCGTGGTAGAGGAGCGTTCGGTAGGCCAAAGAAGGCATATTGAGAAGTGTGCTGGAGGTATCCGAAGTGCGAATGCTGACATGAGTAACGATAATGCGGGTGAAAACCCCGCACGCCGAAAGTCCAAGGATTCCTGCGCAACGGTAATCGACGCAGGGTGAGTCGGCCCCTAAGGCGAGGCGGAAACGCGTAGTTGATGGGAAACAGGTTAAAATTCCTGTACTTCGACAGACTGTGAAGGGATGACGGAGAAGGCTAGGTGAACCGGAGACTGGTAGTTCCGGTTGAACTGTGTAGAGAGAGTTATCAGGAAAATCCGGTAGCTCGTTAATCTTGAGACAGGAGTACGATTGGCGTGAGCCAAGAAGTCACCGATGCCAAGCTTCCAGGAAAAATCTCTAAACGCAAGGTCTGTGGGAACCGTACCGTAAACCGACACAGGTGGACAGGTAGAGAATACTAAGGCGATGAGACAACTTGGGTGAAGGAACTAGGCAAATTGGCACCGTAACTTCGGGAGAAGGTGCACCTTTTCAAGTGAAAGCAGAAACAGCAAGAGCAAGAGGAGGTTGAAATAATCAGGTGGTTGCGACTGTTTACCAAAAACACAGCACTCTGCGAACTCGTAAGAGGAAGTATAGGGTGTGACGCCTGCCCGGTGCCGGAAGGTTAATTGAAGTGGTTAACGTATGCGAGAGCGTATGTGAAGCTGTGGATCGAAGCCCCGGTAAACGGCGGCCGTAACTATAACGGTCCTAAGGTAGCGAAATTCCTTGTCGGGTAAGTTCCGACCTGCACGAATGGCGTAACGACAGCCACACTGTCTCCACCCAAGGCTCAGTGAAATTGAAGTCGCTGTGAAGATGCAGCGTACCCGCGGCAAGACGGAAAGACCCCGTGCACCTTTACTACAGCTTTACACTGGACTTTGAGTTTGACTGTGTAGAATAGGTGGTAGGCGAAGAAGTGAACTCGCAAGAGTTGATGGAGTCGAAAAGTGAAATCCCACCCTGGAAAAGTTGAAGTTCTAACTTAGGACTCTAATCGAGTTTGAGGACCCTGTATGGCGGGTAGTTTGACTGGGGCGGTCTCCTCCTAAAGAGTAACGGAGGAGCACGAAGGTACCCTCAGCGCGGTCGGACATCGCGCGAAGCGTGTAATGGCAAAAGGGTGCTTGACTGTGAGACAGACAAGTCGAGCAGGTGCGAAAGCAGGTCATAGTGATCCGGTGGTTCTGAATGGAAGGGCCATCGCTTAACGAATAAAAGGTACGCCGGGGATAACAGGCTAATACCGCCCAAGAGTTCATATCGACGGCGGTGTTTGGCACCTCGATGTCGGCTCATCACATCCTGGGGCTGAAGCAGGTCCCAAGGGTATGGCTGTTCGCCATTTAAAGTGGTACGCGAGCTGGGTTCAGAACGTCGTGAGACAGTTTGGTCCCTATCTGCCGTGGGCGAAGGAGATTTGAGAGGAGCTACGCCTAGTACGAGAGGACCGGCGTGGAGGTACCACTGGTGGTCCGGTTGTTTCGCCAGAAGCATAGCCGGGTAGCTAAGTACCGACGGGATAACCGCTGAAAGCATCTAAGCGGGAAGCCTCCCTCAAGATGAGATCTCCCGAGGAGAAATCCTCCGAAAGGTCTGTCGTAGACGACGACGTAGATAGGTGGGATGTGTAAGTGCAGTAATGTATTGAGCTAACCCATACTAATTGACCGAGAGATTTGATTTAAGAATCCAACTGGTTATTGTTGGAGACTGAAGAAGACATATCCGAGAGAGTTACAGATTTTGAGTTGAGTAAGCCATAGTCTGGCGACCTTAGCGAGTAGGCCCCACCTGAACCCATACCGAACTCAGCCGTGAAACTGCTCAGCGCCGATGATACTGTGGGGTTCCCCCATGGGAAAGTAGGACATTGCCAGGCTTTTTTTTCAACCCCGATTTCTTTTCGGGGTTTTTCTTTTACTATATATATTAAGACTTCCGATAAGAAAACTTAATTGTAATCTTGGCATAGTTATGTTGTCCCGTACTTACTCTCTTACAGATTTTTCCTTTGCGCTTCCGTCTAGACTCATTGCTGTTTATCCTCCTGTGCAACGTACCGACAGTCGTTTGCTTTGCTTGAATAAAAAAACAGGATACGTTGCACATAAAAATTTTAGGGACATTTTACATTTATTCAATCCAGGTGACTTATTGATCTTAAATGATACCAAGGTGATCCCTGCCCGTTTATTTGCACGTAAATTAACTGGAGGGAAGCTAGAAATATTAGTTGATCGCATTTTAGAACAGAATCGTATTTTAGCGCATCTTAAGTCGAGTAAGTCGCTAAAATTAGGCACCTTGCTTCAGCTAGAAAACGGAATGAAACTTAAAATTACAGCAAAGGTTGAAGATTTATTTGAACTAGATTTTTTAGATCAAGCTACACCGAGCTTGGATTTATTAAATGAAATAGGTCATATCCCTCTACCGCCATACTTACGAAGACCTGAGCAATTTCTTGATAAAAGACGATATCAAACAGTTTTTGCCCGTGCTCCGGGTGCTGTTGCTGCGCCTACAGCAGGATTGCATTTTGATCAAGCGCTGTTAAAACAAATACAAGCAAAAGGTGTTACGGTGGCTTTTGTTACCTTACATGTAGGTTCTGGTACATTTCAGCCTATTCGAGCAGAACGCATCGAAGATCATCACATGCATGCAGAGCGCGTGTTAGTTAGCTCCTATGTTTGTGAAAAAATAAAAGAAACAAAGCGGAATCGTAAACGAGTGATCGCTGTTGGGACAACTACGGCCAGGAGTTTAGAAGCAGCGACAATAAGCGGACGAATCAAACCCTTGCAAGGGGAAACCCGGCTTTTTATCTATCCGGGGTTTCTATTTCGTACAGTTGATGTCTTGCTGACTAACTTTCATTTACCAAGATCGACCCTACTGTTATTAGTTTCTGCTTTTGCAGGTTATCAAAATACCATGTGCGCCTACCGACAAGCCTTGAGTCTCAATTATCGTTTCTTTAGCTATGGCGATGCTATGTGGATAAGCGAATAATAAGGCGAATAGCAGGAACGTTACTGACATTCCTAGTGACAATGCAGCCAAAAAAGAATAGACTACCGCCCTCGTTACAAAAAAATGCTTGATATTTATGGAAAACCTGGTTGTTGTCATCCTAGGCCCTAATGAATCTCAGATTATCAATGAAATTTTTAAAAAAATTGCTGATTGTGGTTGTCATGTTGTAGATGCTCGTGTCAATACTACAGCTACTCATGTCACAGTAACGTTATTGATCGGTGGAGCTTGGAATACCGTAGCGAAGTTTGAGTCTATCGTAAAAAAATATACAGGGCAGGCATTAGTTTCTCGTACACAGTTTCGTACGGCGCAACCTGCTGGTTTCCCATACTCTTCTTATGTTGTTGCTCCAGATATGCCGGATGTTTTAACAAAGCTTATTCAGTTTTTGTCTGATCAAGAAGTGACGCTCTATAATATGCATGTTGAAGCTTATAAGGCGCCTATTACAGAAGCATCAATGTTGGCAATTTCCGTAGCTTTCGGTTTTCCCGTTCATCGTTTAGTGGCTGATTTTCGTGAGCATTTTATTGTATTTTGCGATGAACAAAATTTTGATGTAGCGATGGAACCACAAAAAAATTAATACTGACTGTGTATCTTTGCATGCCAGGCGAGTGCTAATAGTTACAATTACTGATTTTTAGGAATTGATTTTATTAAGTGGATTTACGTATGTTGGCTATTGGTCAGTCTGCGCCCGAGCTAGGTTTGTTTGCGACTAGCGATGAAATCGTTCACTTGAGTAATTTTGTTGGTAAAAACGTCATTTTATACTTTTACCCCAAAGATTGTACTTCAGGATGTACTCAAGAAGGTATGGACTTTGCTGAATATTACAAAAGGTTTGCTTCACTCAATACGGTTATCTTGGGTGTTTCCCGGGATCTCCTGGATCTACATAAAAAATTTAAATTAGAGCAACGGTTTCCCTTTGAGTTATTATCTGATCCAAACGGAAAAGTGTGTCAGCGCTATGGTGTGCTGAAAGAAAAAACTGTCTATGGTAAAAAGAAATGTGGCGTTGAGCGTAGCACTTTTTTGATTGATAAAAACAGTATTTTGCGTCGCGAATGGAGGGATGTTCAAGTATTAGGTCATGTTAAAGCTGTGTTACAGGCAGTAGGGGAGTTCAATGAATCCGGTGGCAGTAGCGGCGTAGGCAGTAGCGGCGTAGGATGAGATGTAAATTTTTTACATATGCTGTAGACAAAAGTAGGATATTTCGCTAAGTATTTTTTTTGTAGCCAGGTTGGCGGCAATGGCTCCACCATGGGGATTGTCTACGAGAGCTGTTTGTGTGGCTACAAATTCTTTGGTTGCAACGATACGATCGGTGTGGGCGTTGATTAATTGCGCCCGTAGCGCGACGTAAAATTGGCTTGGACTTGTTAAAAATTCCTGCTGAAAGCTGAGTAGTTGAGTGTTCAGGATCCAGTCATAGTGAGTAGTTGATGGAGTATTAATAATGGCTTGAAAGTAGCCAGTATTTTGCAATGACCTAACCAACAAAGGGTGTAGCATGTGTGGCGGTGTATCGGCCCATTGGTTATTGGCAAAATATTGCAGCTGATAACAATCCGGTATATAGATCATACGCGTGCTGCCATAAATAGCATTGGCACGAGGCTGTGTTACCAATATCGTGCTTCGTGAAAATCGTTTCGTGTTACAAGAGAGTGGTGATAGCGTAGTCGTGACGGTGTAATAGTGTAAAGGTGTTCTTTTAATGGGTTGAAAAATAGAGCAAGCGTGTAATAAAAGAATAGTGCATAAATAGAACAGTGCGCGACTTTTTTTGAATAGCGACGTATAACAGAACATTTATTTTTCTCCTGGTCCTGGCGGCGGTGGCATTTGGCCTCGTAGTAACACGGCGGGGTTATGTTTTAGATCATCAGAAAATTCAAGTAAATTACCACTCATTAATGTTAAATTGTCTAAGACCTCGTTGGTAGCGGGTAGGGTTCGTTGGTTTAGGGTATTTAGCAAGGGCGTGACTAATTGAGTTGATTTAGCCGCGTTGATTAAAATGCTATCCAGTTGTTTGCTTTGAGCGGCTAAGTGACTGCTTGTGATATTCAAATTATTTAAAATCTCTCTAAGTAATGCAGGATTTTCTCCACCTAGGACGTCATTGATATTCTGTGTAATGTGATCCATATTGGCTGCTAAATTACCCATCGCATCGTTTAAGCGCACGAGCAATGATGGAACACTTTGAATGATGGGGTACTGCTCGCCGGGTAAAAGGGTAATCGGTTGTTTGTTGATATCACTCCCCTGCAGAGCGATGTAAGTAATGCCCGTTAAGCCTTGACTACTCAGTGTTGCTGTTGTGCCAGCCGTAATTGGCGTATGTTCTTCTATGTGCAAAAATAACCTTATTTGTTGAGGGCTATCTGTGCTCAAGGAGATCTTTTCTATACTACCTACGTCTACACCATTATATTTCACAGCAGAGTTTGTCGTTATGCCAGCAATGGATTCATTCATAATGACTAAATAAGTTTTATAGTGTTTTGTTGAGAAGCCCACGGATAACCAGGTAATACTAATAACCAGCGCTACTAGCAGGACGAGGACGAACGTGCCGACTAATGCATAATTAATTTTAGATTCCATCGTGCTTTTCCGTTTTATAAAACTGCTGAGCGGCGCGTCCTCTGGGACCTTGAAAGTAGGCCTGAATTACGGGTTGGGAGGATTGTGTTAATTGCGCGATTGGAGCAAATTCTAGAATACGTCCGTCATTTAAAAAGGCGACTTTGTCTGTCGTTTGCCATAATGTATCCAGATCATGGGTAATTAACAAAATGGTTAAATCTGAGGTTTTTCGTAAGCGTAAAAGTAGTGCATCAAAGGCTTCAGCGCCTGGTGGATCGAGTTCAGCAGTTGGTTCATCTAGCAAAAGGAGTTCAGGACTCATGATCAGGGCGCGTGCTAAACCGACACGTTTGAGCATGCCTCCACTGAGTTCGGCCGGATACTTGGTGGCTGATGATGTGGGCAAACCGACGTCCAACAATTTTAATAAGGCCAATTCTTCAATTGTTTGTTTGTCTAATTTTGTATGTTCACGAAGTGGAAAGGCGATATTTTCCAAAGCAGTTAATGAAGTAAATAGTGCTGATTGCTGAAACAAAACTCCCCAACGACGTTGCAGAGCAAGAACTCCAGAGGAAGAGAGTTTATTGATATCTGCTCCGAATACTTCAATAGTGCCTGATGTAGGGACCAAAAGTAACAAAATTTCGCGTAAAACGGTCGACTTACCTGAGCCGCTACTTCCGACAATCGCGACAATTTCCTTACGCCTGACTTCAAGGTTAATGCCCTGATGTACCCACTGGCCGTCGATAGAAATTTTAACTTTATCAAGTTTGATAACAATATCAGATGCACTCATGACAAAATTATAGCTGATTTAAAGATCTAGGGTGCTAAATAGGATGGAGAAAAGTGCATCGGCAACAATAATAAAAAAAATGGCTTGCACAACGCCTCGCGTGGTTTGTTTGCCCACACTATCAGCGCTTCCCTGGACGCGTAATCCCTGAAAACAAGTAATACTCGCGATAATGAGTGCGAACACAGGCGCTTTTCCTATCCCGATCAGTAGAGATGAAAGTTGTACGACTTGGGGAAAGCGATGTAGAAATTCGATATAACTAATATGTAGCATACTGCGTGTCATTGCCATACCCCCCAGTATCCCAAAGATATCAGCCCAGACAGTCAACAAAGGAAGAGCAATCGTTAGGCCAAAAATGCGTGGCAGGATTAATAGCTGGTTAGGTAAGACTCCCATGGTGTTCAGTGCATCGATCTCTTCTTTAACCTTCATCATGCCAAGTTGAGCAGTAAAAGAAGAACCACTTCTTCCTGCAACCATAATGGCGGTCAGTAGGGGGGCAAATTCTCGCAATATTGCTAGCCCCAATAAATCGATGATAAAGAGGCTGGCACCGTAGTTTTTTAATTGTAAGCCCATTTGATAGGTTAGTACAATGCCGATCATAAAGGATAGTAAAGCAATAATACCTAAAGCGAAAAATCCAGTGTTTTCAATAACACCTACGAGTGCGTTAAAACGGAGTTGTTTTGGTTTTATAAAAATAATTAGAGTATCAATAAAAATCTTACCAATAAAATGTAGGAATGATTGTAGCTCCAGTATTTGATCGACAATTTTTTTGCCAAGTAGCGCTACACCTCTATACTGATGACGGCTAAGTAGCGGCTGTAGTTGTGTAGCAGTTTTTGCTACCTCGATAAGCAGTGCGTTGTATTCCTTACTTAACCCTAGAAAAGATACTTGAGTTCCTTGTTGTGTAAGCTTGCTGATCCATTGATGGAGTTGCCAAGCGCCACTGGTATCCATTGCAGTTACAGCACTGACATCAAAAATTAGTGTAGAGATGACTTCTCCGTGATGCTGTCTTTTATCTTGCTTATTACCGTGTGTGGTTAACGCCACAAAAATTCGTGTTAATGACTTTTTGTTAATTCCAGCCAATGTCCAATTACCTTTACAAAGAAGCTTGTTATTTGGGCTGTCTTCGGAGACTACAAGCGAAGCAGCAGCTAAATTTGACATATGTGGTAACTTTCGGTAGCGATCTCTTATAAACAAAAAAATATCCCTTCCTGAAGGAAGGGATAAGCGAATGAGCCTGAGTTGCTAAAAAGGTTGTGAAGTACTCCAGTAAATAGCTGGACCTTGATTAGGTATCAGTTTATTGTTTGCTAGGTAATGATATTCGCTGCATATATAGCGATATTGGCATGATGGCGTATTTGTACAAGCAGTAGGCATAACTCTGAGCCTAGACAACAGCTGACGTATGGTTGCTGAATCATAGTATGATCCAGAAACAAAGCCTGCTTTTCTGACCAAGTAAGTATCAAATGCGCAGGCAGTTTGACCTGAATGAGCAGCACTAGCCACATGAATATTACTTAATAAACCTATGCAAATAGCTGAAGCCATTACTAATAATTTTTTCATACTATTCCCCTTCGGTGATATCGGTAAAACCTCATAGCGCCCGCTATAATGGTCTACTTGCTTTTCAGCGTAGCTTATGAATCACTAAGATTCAATCAAAATAGGCCAATTATTACTCACATATCAAAGCATGCAAGCGGGTCAACAGACATCAACAGACAACTTACTAGTGGTCTTCAATAATTTCTTTCGGTATAAAGGCAGACATGATGAAAGGCCAGTTGTATAAAAAATTGACTACTTTGATCGATCGCTACGAAGAATTAACTATTTCGTTGGGCAATGTAGGCATCATTACTGATCAGAATCGTTTTCGTGAATTATCCAAAGAGTACAGTCGATTAAGTCCAATTGTACGATGTTTTCAGCAATATCAGACTAACGAAGAAATAATAAAACAAGCTGCAGAATGTCTACATGATCCTGATAAAGAATTGCAAAGTTTGGCGGAAGAGGAGCTCAAAACAGTCCAGGTTAAACAAAAAGTCCTAGAAATGGAATTAACACGTTTATTAGTACCACATGATCCGAATGATCAACGCAATGTGTTTTTAGAAATTCGTGCGGCGGCAGGTGGAGATGAAGCGGCTATTTTTGCTGGAGATCTATTTCGTATGTATTTACGGTTTGCAGAAACGCAAGGATGGTCTGTGGAAATTCTCCACAGTAGTCCTAGTGAGCACGGTGGTTACAAAGAAATTATTGCTCGCATTGTGGGAACAGATGTTTATTCATACGTAAAATTTGAGTCCGGTGCACATCGTGTGCAACGTGTCCCGGACACGGAAGCACAAGGCCGTGTACACACGTCCACTTGTACTGTTGCTATTCTTCCAGAAGTAGAAACCATTGAGGAAGTGGTTATTAATCCAGCTGAATTAAAAATTGATACTTTTCGTGCTTCGGGTGCTGGCGGGCAGCATGTGCAAAAGACCGATTCAGCCGTTCGTATTACGCATTTGAAATCTGGGTTAGTCGTGGAGTGTCAGGATGAACGTTCTCAGCATAAGAATCGTGCAAGAGCCATGTCTTTACTACAGGCTAAACTGCTGGCTTCTCAGCAAGCAAAGCAACAGGAGGAGGAGGCGAAAACACGACGTATTTTAGTAGGGAGTGGCGACCGTTCGGAGCGTATACGTACCTACAATTTTCCTCAAGGCCGACTGACCGACCATCGAATAAACCTCACTTTGTACCAATTATCTGATATCATGGCAGGAAATTTATTGCCTGTTATTCAACCTTTAATGCGCGAGTATCAAGCCGATAAACTAGCTGCGATAGA
>Ga0207038_10101_pt1 | contig 24603 bp, 16 predicted proteins | sample Alteio_BWMinCont_76_FD_153285 | JGI IMG/M metagenome (GOLD analysis project Ga0207038, IMG submission 153285) | Enriched cells from forest soil in Barre Woods Harvard Forest LTER site, Petersham, Massachusetts, United States -... | ecosystem: Environmental > Terrestrial > Soil > Temperate forest >...
GGTTGGGAACAAACGGCAGCGATTATTGGTCGGTTCTTCGAAGCCAAAGCGGAGGATTTGTCGTGAGATCTCTGAGGCGGTTCTTCACTCGTCTGGCCAGCTTGGCGACAAGGCGGGCACAGGACGAACGATTGAGGGAAGAGATTGCGGAACACATTGCTCTCGAAACCGAAGAAAACCTTCGCGCAGGTTTATCCCCCATTGAGGCCCGACGCCAGGCCATGCTGAAATTTGGCGGCGTGGAAGCGATGAAACAAGACTATCGAGCCGAGCGAGGCCTGCTATTGATCGAGAATTTGGTGCGGGACGTGCGCTTCGCTCTCCGCATGTTGCGCAAATCTCCCGGCTTTACCGCTGTTGCCGTGGTGACCCTGGCCGTGGCCATTGGCGCAAACGCTGTGGTTTTTGGCGTGTTGAATGCGCTGATCCTGCGCCCGCTGAATGTGCCTCAGGCGGAGAGCCTCTGGGGAATCGAGCGCGGGAGCGATAGGGCCGTGAATCAGTCCTATCCCGACTATCTCGATCTGCGCGAGCGCAACCGCAGCTTTGATGATCTGGCAGCTTATAACGTCGTTCCGGTAGGGCTGGATACGGGAAACAATCCATCCAGCGCCTGGATCCTCGAAGTGACCGGGAACTACTTCGACGCATTAGGCATTCACCCGTATCTTGGCCGTTTCTTCCATGGCGCCGATGAGCAAGGTCCAAACAGCGCTCCGTATATCGTGCTCACCTACGTGTTTTGGCATAGCCATTTTCAGGATGATCGCGGCGTGGTGGGCCGTACGGTTCAGCTGAACCACCATCCTTTTACTATTCTGGGCGTAGCACCGCCTGAGTTCCGGGGAACTTTGTTGTTTGTCTTTCCCGATTTCTGGGTGCCGATCGTCAACCAAGAGCAGGTAGAGGGGATGGATGTGCTGAATGCGCGCGGGAACCGCGGCATTTTGATGGTGATGGGGCATCTGAAGCCGGGAGTCACGCCGTTACAGGCTGTTGCCGATCTCAACTCCATTGGCTCGTATCTGGAAAACACCTACCCCAAAGACGATGGCCACATGACCTTCTCCTTGACGCGTCCAGGTCTTACCGGCGACTGGTTGGGCGGGCCGATACGGGCATTCCTTACAGGATTGATGCTGCTGGCGGCACTAATTCTGCTGGCCGCTTGTGCCAATCTGGGCAGCCTGTTTGCCGCCCGCGCCGCCGACCGTTCCCGGGAAGTTGCTCTGCGCCTCGCCCTTGGAGCGGGCCGCCTGCGCATTCTGCGGCAACTCTTTACCGAAGCCGTGCTGATCTCCCTCATCGGAGGCGCTGTCGGTCTGTGGGGCAGCGTGGCGTTGTTGCGCGGGCTGAGCGTATGGCAACCGCTTCCAACAGCCCCCCTCCAAGTGCCTGTCAACCCAGACGCAAACGTCTATGCGGTAGCCTTGCTGTTGAGTTTAGCGAGCGGATTCCTCTTTGGCGCGGTCCCGGTAAGGCAGGTGCTTCACACCGACCCATATCAGGTCATCAAGTCGGGATCAACGGGCACGGTGGGACGGCGGATCACAGTCCGAGACCTGTTGCTCGTCGTGCAAATTGCCATCTGCGCGGTGCTGGTCACTTCTTCGCTGGTCGCCGTGCGCGGGCTGGTGCGTTCGCTCCACAGCAATTTCGGTTTTGAGCCGAAGAAGGCACTGCTGATTGAGACCGCTCTGAGCATGGCCGGTTACAGCGCCGACCGAGCGCCCGCGATGCAAAAGCGCATGATCGACGCTTTGCAGACCATTCCCGGCGTAACGTCGGTGGGACTGGTGGATCGGCTACCGTTGTATTACGGCGCCAACGGCTCGAATGTCTTTACCGACCAAACGACGGATCTGCGGCCAGCGAATGCCGCTGCGGAAGCCATGTTGTACAACATATCTCCGGAATACTTCGATGCGGCCCGGACAAGCTTATTGGCCGGCAGGACGCTGTCATGGCATGACGACAAAAACGCGCCACGCGTAGCGGTAGTCAATCGGGAGTTTGCAAGCAAAATCTTGGGTTCCGCAACCGACGCAATAGGCAAATATTTCAAGAGGCAAGATGGAACGCGCCTACAAGTGGTAGGCGTTGTAGAAGACGGGAAATATGCGAGCCTCGCCGAAGATCCACAGCCGGCGATGTTTCTCCCCATCCTGCAATGGCCTTCGACTCAGGTAAGCCTGGTGGTGCGCTCGGATGGCGATCCACTGCAACTGGCGCCAGCCGTCAAGAGTACCGTGCAGGAGCTGGATGCCGGGCTGCCCTTTACCCTGCGGACGTGGAACCAAGAACTGGAGAGCGCTCTGTTTCCTTCCCGAATGGCGACACTGTCGCTGGGAGTTTTGGGGGTGATGGGCGCGATGCTGTCTGCCACCGGCGTCTTTGGAATGGCTGCGTACTCGGTCAGCAAACGGCTGCGGGAGCTGGGGATTCGCATGGCCCTCGGCGCGCAGCGTAAGGAAGTGTTACAGGCAGCGTTGGGCCGAGCATTCAAATTGCTGGCTTTTGGTTCAGCAGCAGGATTGCTGCTGGGAATACTGGCGAGTCGGGTGCTGGCATCGATCGTGTATCAGGCCACTCCCCGCGATCCGCTGGTATTGGCTGGTGTGGTTCTAGCAATGTTGTTGCTGGGGCTGCTGGCTACCTGGATTCCAGCGCGACGTGCGTTGTCGATCGATCCCGTGATCCTGCTACGGGAGGAGTGAACAACCGCGGCACAGGCGGGAATAGGTTCTTCGACTCGCAAGATGAAGGCCGCGCGTCTCTACCTAGTTTCTCGCTCAGTATTCCCGGAAGCCAGTTGTTGCCATCGGGCCAACCCGCTTATCGCGGCGGTCTCCAGTCAATATTTCCCTGTTCCGTGCGATCGGCAACTCGCCTCGTCGGATTAGGTATCCGCAAAGTAGCCCTCCATGTTCGAAACCGGGATGGTGTGTAATACAAAATTAATACAAGACTTACGTGCCTGGCGAATGGACTCGAATCGATCCGGGCCTCGAAATCCAACGCGGATATTACACGGAGACGGCTTCGCGCTAGGACACGATCGACAAGCACGCGGGCGCCTGCGCGCCAAGGTACGCGCACGCTAGGGTAGCCCGCCACAATGGAGTGCGCCTACCTATTATTACCCAGTTAACGACACCAGGGCATTTGAGGCTGGAAAGAAGGGCACACTGGTGAGGGAGAGGGCGCCGATTGCGAGGAGTCCGAACCTGGATGGTTATCATGAAGACGAATCGTTATTTGTGGGGCGCTCTGTCGGTCCTGATTTGTTCGCTCGGCATACACTTGTTGCTCGATTCGATTCGTCATGCCGGGCCGTATGCCGACGAATATGTTTTGCTGGGGGCAACCTTTACGGCTCTTGGGTTGGCGACACTGGGGATCCGACTTGGGCAGTACCGGCAAACGCGAGCGATGCCGGGGCACATGCGACGCGGATCACACTTCAGAAGCAGGTCGGGAGGGGCAGACAATTCTTAGGGGATGCCCGGAAGAGCGTGCGCTGCTCCGCGAGAGGGATTCCTTGCTGGAGATCCGGTACGAGGGGATTGTTGCGGGGACTTTGCCACGGAACGACATTTGCTAGACACCTGTTGCTAATACTCGGAAGATAGAAATAGAGTGACTGCACTTGGAAGGTGTAGCGTGCCGAACCGCGCTTCAGCAGTGGAATCCATTTCGCCAGCTTTTGCCCGGACAAAGCAGCTCCTTTTCCGGCCGTTTCACTTTGGGTTTTGGGCGCGGCTGGCGGTGGTGGCTCTGGTTACAGGGGAGGCCGGAGGCCTAGGGGGTGGTGGGGGAAGTCTGCCGAACTTAAATACGAATCGGGGCGGCGATAATCACTGGGCCAATTACTGCTCTTACCGCTGGGCGGGGGCGGCGCATCTCGTCAGCATACCGAGATGGGAGGAGATTCAACCTTATACAGGGTGGATCGTGGTAGGTGTGGCGTTGGTTCTGGCTCTGCTGCTCTTGTGGATTTACAGCGACTGCGTTTACCGGTTTATTCTTTTGGATGCGGTGGTTGGCGGGCAGTGCCGGTTGCGCGAGGGGTGGCGGCGGTGGCGAGAGGCTGGGCGGCGATACCTTTTCTGGGTCGTGGCGTTTGGGTTCGCGGCGTTTGTTTTGGTGGGAGTCGTGGCAGGAGTACCGGCTTTGCTTGCGTATCGCGCGGGGTGGTTCCAGAATCCGGACCAGAACCTCGGGGTATTGATTGGCGGGGGAATTCTGCTGGTGCTGGTGATGATTCTGCTGGTGGCGGTGCTGGCGATCATCGACATGCTGGGGCGGGATTTTCTGGTGCCGGTTATGGCCTTCGAAGAAGTGGGGGCGATGGATGGCTGGCGCACGGTGCTGGCGATCATGGCTGAGGAGAAGTTGGCATATGCCGGATATGTGTTGATGAAGATCGTGTTGGCCATGGGGGGCGCGATTATTTTCACCTTCCTAAATTTGATCGTGGTTTTGATTCTGTTGATTCCGCTGGGGCTGCTCGGCGGGATTGGATTCCTGATCGGCAGAAGTGCGGGAGTGAGCTGGGATAATGCTTCCGTCGTGTTGCTGCTGGCCGCGTTCGCTCTGCTCGCGTTGGCGGGGCTACTTTACGTAGTGGGATTCGTGTATGCGCCGGGGCTGGTGTTTTTTCAATCCTACACGCTGGAATTTTTTGCGCCACGGTATGGGCCGCTGGGGAGCAAAATGTTTCCGCCGAGCCCGCCCATGACGCCGCCGACGCCTGCAATTCCGCCTGGGGAACTGTTGCTACCGCCGGAACCGTCGCCAACGTAGAACGTAGTCCGATCGAAGGGGCCACCACTCCGGAAGTCTGCTAGAGCGGAAACGCGAGCGACGGGCTTACAACTTCGACTCGAGTACATCCCACTTTTGAATTTCCGGAGACTTCGCGAACAGTTCTGCAGCTTTCGCCATCAGCGCGGCGGCGACTTTCCCGCTCAGGTGCGCTTCGCGGCCGGCTTCGTCATTAAAAACATCAAAAATTCCAAAGCTGGAAGTTCCCATGCGGATGGCGAACCAGGCAATTGTGCCGGGTTCCGCCTCGACGAGGGGCAGAGCGCCTTTCAGAAAGCTCTCGACTTCGCTTTCCTTTCCTGGTTTGGCCTCCAACTTCGCAATGAGCGCAAGCTTTACTTTTGCCACGAAGTACTCCTCCCTTTTGTTAGAGCATCCCCCGCTTCGTTTTGGATGCTGGAAGAAGTGGTTTGGATTCCTCGGCGGCCGAAAGAATGAACTCGGCGGTCTGGTCGATGATCTGCGGACTTCTTCACCGTTCAATCGTCTTCGAACATCAATTCGTCGACGAAACACCACATCCAGTTCTCGCCGGGCTCGAAGGAGCGGACAATGGGGTGCTTCGCCGAGTGAAAATGTTTGGTGGCGTGCTTGTTTTTTGAGGAATCGCAGCAGCCCACGTGGCCGCACGTCAGGCAGAGCCGCAGGTGGACCCAGGTGTCGCCCATCTTGACACATTCTTCGCAGCCCTTGGATTTTGGTTTGACCGGTCGAATTTGGTTGAGGTGAGTGCAGACATCGGCCATTTTCTTCTCCTGAAACGACTACTTCGCCGCTTGGATGGGGATGCGGACTTGAAAGCGAGTGTCGCCGGGGACGGACGTGACACTAATGTGGCCCGCAATGTTTTTGATGATGCGACTGACGACGTCGAGACCGAGGCCAGTGCCTTCGCCAACGCCTTTGGTGGTGAAAAAGGGATCGAAGATGCGCGTCAGCGCTTCGGGGGGGATGCCGGCGCCGTTGTCGGCAATTTCGACGAGGACGAAATCGTTTTCGCGGGCGGTGCGGATCGTGAGCTTGCCATCGCTCTTCATGGCGTCGGCGGCGTTGTCGATGAGGTTGGTCCAGACTTGATTGAGTTCACTGCCGCTGGACATGACTTTGGGAAGATCGCGGGCGTATTCGCGGATGACCTTGATGCCGCGCTTGAGTTTGTGATTCATGATGGTAAGAGTCGTTTCGAGGCCGCGCTCGATGTCGACCTCCTGCATGGGGCCTTGATCCATGTAGGAGTATTCCTTGATGGCTTTGATGAGGTCGGAGATGCGCGCAGAGCTGTGCTCGAGCTCTTCGGCGATGCGTTCCATTTCGAGGAGCGTGGCAAAGCGTGTAAGTTCGGGGCCAAGCGATGCGCCGGCGACGGCAGCAAAGCTTGCGAGGTGAGTGTCGGTGAGGCCGGCGTCGGCCAAGGATGGCGAGAGCTTCCAGGCGTCGGCGACCTTGTGCGCTTCGAGCCAGGACTGGATGGCTTCTTCGCGCTCGACACGGGCGAACTCATCCTTGAATTGCGCAGGCTCGAGTGTGGCTCGGATTTCCTCTTCGCGTTCGGCCAGAAGGCCGCAATCTTCGGGGCCGATCTCTGTGGTGCGGGCGGTCTCGCGGAGACGAGCCAAGCAATCGCGCAAGGCTGCAGCGGAGCGGCGAGCGGCTGCGGAAGGATTATTGAGCTCGTGAGCAAGACCAGCGGAAAGTTTGCCGAGGGCAGCGAGCTTCTCGTGCTGTTGCTCAGCGCGGGTAACGCTGCGAACGCGGTCGGTGAGCAAACCGACGAGGCGGCGGACGAGTTCCGGCAATCTTTTAAAGAGTTCCGGGAACTGCCCGACGGGAAAGGCCAGGAAATGCGAGGGCAGAACGGCGCGACCGGTAACAGAGATCACTTTCAGACGCGAGAAAGGAAGCATGCCCGTGATATCGCCGGCGGTAACCACAAATACAGGTCCGTCGGCACTCCCGTGTTCGCTCCTGGCACGCATCTCGCCTTCCAACATCACCATCATGAAATCAGCTACGTCGCCTTCGCGCATGATGATTTCACCGGTGGCGACGCGGTGCTCCTGACATTGGGCAACAAACCAGAGCAGTTCTTCGCGAGGCTGGTCCTGGAAAACGCGAATCTTGAGAAGTTCAGCAAGAAGCTCTTCGGCGTGCGCTAGCGTGGGACTGTCGGTCATGCGCGTCCTGCTCTCCTGATCGGCAGGCTCATTGTACCTTGGCCAGATATTGATGCATGAATTGGACGACGACGGCGCCTTCGCCTACGCCGGAGGCGACGCGTTTTACCGAGCCGTGGCGGACATCGCCGACCACAAAGATGCCCGGGACATTCGTTTCTAGCAAACCGGGATCGCGGTCGAGGGTCCAGGAAGCGGGGCGCTTGCCGTCGCGGAGGAGATCGGGGCCGGAGAGGATGAAGCCGCGGTCGTCTCGTTCGATGAGAGTGCCGAGCCAATCGGTTCGGGGCTGCGCGCCAATGAAGATGAACAGGCTTGAGGCAGGAAGTTCCTTGCGAGTGCCGCTGGGTTCGCACTGAACGGTGATGCCGGTTAAGCGCGTGTCGCCCTGGACTTCAACGAGAGTGGTTCGTGTCCAGACTTCGATGTTGGAGGTCTTTTCGATTTGTTCGATGAGGTAGTGGGACATGGTACTGGCGAGCGACGACCCGCGCACGAGCATGACGACTTTTTCCGCGAATTTGGAAAAGTGCATGGCGGCCTGGCCGGCAGAATTGGCACCGCCGATGACGTAGACGGTCTCTCCGCGACAGGCGATGGCTTCCGAGGTGCCGCCGCCGTAATAGACACCGGCACCCTGCAGGCGATCGATGCCAGGGACGTCCAGGCTGCGCCATTGCACGCCCATCGCGAGGAGGAGAGCGTTACAGGAGATTTCCGCACCATCGGCGAGCTTGACGAAGCGATAAGGGCCGTCGATGCGCAGGCCAATAACATCCTGAGGCGAAAGGATTTCGACACCAAAACGGCGGGCTTGGGCCACGGCGCGGCGAGCCAGGTCGCTGCCGGAGAGACCGGAAGGAAAGCCCAGATAGTTTTCGATGCGGGAGCTGAGGCCGGCCTGGCCGCCGGGAGCTTCGCGTTCGATCATAACCGTGCGCAGGCCTTCCGAAGCGCCGTAGACGGCTGCTGCGAGGCCGGCGGGGCCACCACCGACGATGGCCAGATCGTAGAAATCGGTGAGGGCGTGGGTGCGGAGACCGACTTTGTCGGCTACCGTCGGAAGAGGCGGCTCGGCCAGCCTGGTGCCATCGGGGAACAAAACCAGGGGCAGCGTTTCAGCTTCCGGGCCGAGGGAGGTGATGAGGGTGCGGACCTCGGGATCGCTTTGGGCTAGCTCGACATCGATCCATTGATAGGGAACCTGATTCCGGGCCAGGAAATCGCGGAGTTCATAGGAGCGGTTGGACCAGCGCGTGCCGAGAACGCGAATGCCTTCGTAGAGCGGGCGGAAGGAGGAATTCCAGTCCGTGAGCAGGTCATCGATGGCCGGAAAGAGTTTTTCTTCCGGCGGATCCCAGGGCTTCATCAAGTAATAGTGGATTCGGGCTTCGTTGATGGCGTCGATGGCGGCGGTGGTATCAGCGTAGGCGGTGAGCAGGGCGCGCTTGGCTTGAGGATGGATTTCCATGGCTTCGGAAAGGAAACCGACGCCATTCATTAGGGGCATGCGCTGGTCAGCGAGGAGCAGGGCCACGGGATTATTGCGGGCTTTTAGCTCGCGAAGGGTGGAAAGGGCGGCTCCGCCGGAGCTGGCGCGCATGACTCGATAACGGTCGGAATAGTGACTGCGAAGGTCGCGCTCAATGGCTCGCAGGACCTCCGGGTCGTCGTCGACAGTGAATAGAACTGGTTTTGGCATATCCCTCAGATGATGTGGAGAGGAGATTCGTTGCAACTTTCGCGCCAGGCCCCGAGCTTGGGCTGATTCTGCCTGCCTTGTCACGCTACAATCTTGATGTCGCCTATGTCCAGTCCGCTCCATACGGCTATTGCAGGGCTCTGTGCTGGAGAAGCTCGTGCGCGCGATGCTGCGGCTGCGGAGATTTACGCGGCTGGTCGGGCGCCGGCGGAGCGCGTGGTTGAGACCTGGTGTAGCGATGCGGAACTATCGGGGTTGCTCTCTGGGCCGAAACCGGAAGTGACCGTAGGGTTGGCCGTTCAGCGGGAGACTTTCTCGAAGATTCGCGCGGCGCATAGCGTTTCGCGTTTGGCGGAGGTGCCATCAGATCAGGACGCGGAGGAGTTTGAGCTGCATTTTGCTAATGGAGTTTCTCTGGACATTTTGACATCGAGGGCTCCGGGCGGCGAAGGGGCGATTGCGCGGTATTTGGGGAAGTTTGGAGAGGGCGTGCAGCAGGTGGAGTTTCGCTGCACGAATGTAGACCGGGCCGCGGAAATATTGAAGGAACGATTTGGAGTTGCAGCGGTGTATCCGGAGACGCGCGCGGGGACAGATGGGACGCGAATCAATTTCTTCCTGGTGGTGGCTCCCGGCGGCGGCAAAGTTTTGATCGAGTTATACGAACGGAAATGATGGAACGCTGGTGTTCTCATTGGCCTGCTGTCAGATGAAGAAGTAGCAGCGAAGGCCTGCTGTGCAAGGAAAGCAAGCGAAGACCGAGCAGGTCGCGTAGCGCGCCGCCGCCCTATTGGAAGAGCACTTTGCCACTCTCTCGACGGTCGAGCGAAACAGAGCCCGCCAAGAATTGCACCAGCTGGCTACCGCGGTTTCTCGCCGCGCTCGCGCAAAAACTGCATAAGTTCTATCTCACTCCTGCGCTCGAATATTCTTAGAGCATCACCCTCTGTTTGGCTATTCCTGCGGGGCGGCTTGTACTTGCTTGTCTCGGAGCGCTTTTCATCGCGGAGGGTCTCCCGGCCGGATATCCTTCTCATCCGGACATGCCCGAAAGTGTCGCCGAGAAGGGCACGGCCATGCCGTGCCCCTTCAAAGAAAAACAAGAGAGTTCATAAACTAGAGATCGTGCTCCAGGCCCGGAGGATTTCGCCGACCGTCCATGCTTGGGCTATGCAGCCGCGGGGGATATGCGGCGGGTCGCCATCGAAGATCTCGGCAAGGGTGCCGAGGCCTAGCGCGCCGATGTGCGAGCCAAGGGGCTCGAGGTAGCGGAGTGCTGCCGGGGGATCGTTGTAAACGCGAAGGTGGCCTAGCGCGAACGGACCTAGCAGCCAGCCCCAGACGGTCCCTTGGTGATAGGCGGCGTCGCGGGATCGCTGATCGCCGCCATAGTGGCCTTGATAGTTGGGTTCGCCGGGGGCCAGGCTGCGGAGGCCGTGGGAAGTTAGCAGGCGCTCCGCGCAGATGTCCACAACGGATTTCTGCTGGTCTTTCGGCAGCGGACTTACAGGCAGGGAGACGGCGAGAATTTGATTGGGGCGCAGGGCGGCGTCTTTGCCGCCGTTTTTCGCGGCGCCGGGAACGTCAATCACATCGAAGCAGCAGTTTCGCTCGGCGTTCCAGAATTTTTGGAAGCTGTTCTTGGCTTGCGCAGAGAGGTGTTCGTAGTTCTCTGTGGATTTGCTTAGGAGACGCGCGAACTGTTCCATCGTTTCGAGGGCGTTGATCCACAGGGCGTTGATTTCGACAGGCTTGCCGGCGCGTGGCGTAACCACCCAATCGCCGATCCTGGCATCCATCCAAGTGAGTTGAATGCCGGGGCCGCCGGCGTAGAGCAGGCCGTCGCTGGAATCGACTTGAATGTTGTAGCGCGTGCCTGCGACATAGGCGTCAATCATAGCGGCGAGAACGGGATACAACTTCTCGAGCGTCGCGGTGTCTTGCGTGGCGGCAAAATACTGGTGAACCGCTTCGAAATACCAGAGCGCGGCATCGACGGTGTTGTATTCCGGCTTGCCGCCTCGATCGGGGAAATTGTTGGGGAGCATGCCACGGTCAACGTAGCGCGCGAAGGCCATGAGGATCTGGCGCGCTACCTCGGACCGGCCGGTGGCGAGCGCCAAACCTGGCAAAGCGATCATGGTGTCGCGGCCCCAATCGCCGAACCAGTGATAGCCGGCGATGACGCTGCGTCCGTCTGGCTCCTCGGGGAGGCTGCGTTTGACGACGAATTGGTCGGCTGCCAGGACGAGTTGGCGGAGCCATCCGGGAGCGTTGCCGGGCGATTTTTCGTTTTGCGCTTGCCAGGCTTCGAGCAAGGAGGATTCGTGAGTGGCGCGTTGGGCGCGAGAGGCTACGGCATCAAGCGGGGTGATGGCTTCGGTGGTCGCCACGATAGTGAGACTCTCGCCGGGTTTCAACGTAGCTCGAAACAGCGCGGCGAAGAGATAGTCTTCGCGATCTTCGAGGCCGCGTTCTGTTTCCGCGGGGAGGAAACAATCGCGATACCACTGGTGATATGGTTCGCAGGAGGCTTGTGCGCTTTTTAGAAAGAACGGGGTCGCCCCGTCGAATGGGAGAACCATGACGCCGTGTTCGACGGGAGAGATTTTCATGCGCCAGTCGCCAGCGTGAGTTAGAGAATGAAAATCGCGGTAGTTGACGAGGGCTTTGAGGTCGATTTCGAGAGGACCGCTGGCGCGCGAGAGAGTGTAATGAATGAAGGTGGTGTTTTCGCCTTGAACCATCCACACGCGCTTTTCGAGCAGGGCATCGGCGAGCGCGTAAGTCCAGACGGGAGTGGCGCCGTCGAGACGGAAGCTTTCGAGATTGAGAAAGCCTCGCGGGTCGACGGCGCCGCTGGCCCAACGGTGGGTTGCGAGCGCGTACCTGGCACCGGCGCAGCGAACGGTTTCATCGAGGAACGCGAGCAGCTGCGTGCGGCCGAGCGGCGGCTGAAGGGCAGCGACGAGAAGACCGTGATAGCGGCGTGTCGCGCCACCACCGATGGTTGCGGAGGCGAAGCCACCAATGCCGTTGGTGACCAGCCACTCGCGGGATTCGGCGGCGGGAAGATTGCCGCAGATTTCGCGCCCGAAGCGAACTGGTGAGAGGAGTCCGAATTGAGGTTCGATTTTTTGAGGTACCACCGCTCTCCTTTTCTTCGGGGTCGTCTCGGCCACGGTTCTCCCCTCAGTGCCTGCCGGTCTTGAGCCTCTTGGTCATCAGGAAGCGGGAGTGATTGTCGTAGCCCGCTCGGCGATAAAGCTCCGCAGCTGGATCGTTGCCCTTATCGACCTCGAGATGGATGGCCTGCACTCCCAGCTCTCCGGCACGCTCTTCCACAAACTGCATGGCGCGCCTGCCAATTCCCTTCCGTCGATATTGCGGCTCAATGTACAGCTCATCGATGAAGGCATCCCGCCCGTGATATTCGAAGCTGTAGCCGAACGTCAGGGCCATATAGCCAACGGGAGTTTCTTCTTCAAAGAAAACCCAAACATGGCCGAGGTCCGGGCTTCGAAGCAACTTTCGAAGCACTTCGCGAACAGTCGGTTCATCGAAAAAATAGGACCCGGGTTCCTGCTCGGCGAGACTGCGCATCATGCGGAGGAGGACCTGCTCGTCCTCCCGGACCGCGGGACGAAAAATGACACCGGGCACTTTATTCCCCGCTCTGCTCGATCAATTTGGCGACCAGCCCGGTCCAGCCGGTCTGGTGGCTCGCTCCGATACCGACGCCGTTATCCCCATGGAAATATTCGTAGAACAGTAGCAGGTCCCTCCAGTGGGGATCGCTCTGGAACAGTTCGGTGCCGCCAGCGACGGGGCGGCGGCCGTCTTTGTCACGAACGAAAATGTGAACGAGGCGGCGGGAGATTTCGGCAGCCACTTCCCAGAGATCCGCTTCGCTTCCAGATCGAGACGGGAATTCCACTTTGAAGTCCTCGCCGAAGTAATGGTGGTACTTCTGCAAGGATTCGACGAGGAGATAATTCATGGGGAACCAGATAGGACCGCGCCAGTTGGAATTGCCGCCAAAAATGCCGCTGGTGGATTCGGCAGGCTCGTAATCAACGCGGCTGATATGGTCATTGACCTGGACTTCGTAAGGGTGATCAAGGTGATAGCGGGAGAGCGAGCGCACGCCATAGGGAGAAAGGAATTCAGTCTCGTCGAGCATGCGGCTGAGAATGCGCTTCAGTTGTTTGCGGTTGGCTAGCGAAAGCAGGCGGCGAACGCCGCGCGCGGAGCGTTGCGTCATTTCGATGTGTTCGGGGACGTCCGCGTGATTGTCAATGAACCATTGCATGCGGCGCTTGAAGCCCGGAAGGCGGTCAACGATTTCCGGTTCGAGAGTTTCCACAGCAAACAGAGGAATCAGGCCGACCATGGAGCGAATCTTCAGAAAATGGTCATCGCCGCTCGGGAGATGGAGTACGTCGTAGTAGAAGCCGTCTTCGTTGTCCCAGAGGGACATGCCTTCGGTGCCCATGTCGTTCATAGCGTGGGCGATGTTGACGAAGTGTTCGAAGAATTTGCTGGCGACGTCCTCGTAGGCAGGATCATCCTTGGCCAGTTCAAGAGCGATGGCCAGCATGTTGAGGCAGTACATGCCCATCCAACTGGTGCCGTCGGATTGTTCGAGATGGCCGCCAGTGGGGAGAGGCGCAGAGCGATCGAAGACTCCAATGTTGTCGAGACCAAGAAAACCGCCCTGGAAGATGTTCATGCCATCGGGATCTTTGCGATTGACCCACCAGGTGAAGTTGAGAAGCAGTTTATGGAAGACTTTTTCGAGGAAGCCGCGATCGGCTACCCCGCGGACGCGGCGCTCGATTTTGTAGACGCGCCAGGCAGCCCAGGCGTGGACCGGCGGATTTACGTCACCAAGAGCCCACTCGTAGGCGGGAAGTTGCCCATTGGGATGCATATACCATTCGCGGAGGAGAAGGATGAGCTGCTCCTTCGCGAAATCCGGGTCAACGAGCGCGAGGGCGATGCAGTGAAAGCCCAGGTCCCAGGCCGCATACCAGGGATACTCCCATTTGTCCGGCATGGAGATGACGTCGTCGTTATAGAGGTGGGTCCACTCCTTGTTGCGGCCTTTCAGGCGTTCCGGCGGAGGAGGAGGACCGGCGGGATCGCCTTCGAGCCAGGTACGAACGTCATAGTGATAAAACTGCTTGGACCACAGCAGGCCGCCGAAAGCCTGGCGCATGACGTTTTTCGCGTCGCTAGAGACTTCCGAGGTGACGCGCGAGGCGTAGAATTCGTCGGCCTCCTTCTGTCGGACTGCAAAAACGTTGTCGAAGCCGACCCCGAAATCATTTGCAGGCGGAACGCCTTCGGCAGGATCGGCATGTCCCGGGGAGGTGATCGTGCCGACGACACCCAGAGATCGCTCCATGGAAGCGAGCGGCTCCATGTCGGTCAGACGGAGTTTGCATGTTTCACTCTGGCCGGGACCGAGCTCGAGACGATAATATGCGGCCATTTTTGTTCCGGCTTGCTGGGGGTTTACAGCAGATTTGTTTCCGCGGATCAGGTACTCGTGGAAGGCATCTTTGACGTAGGGCGTGCGGTTCTTGCCGTTGAAGAGTCGGGCGAAGTTGGTCTCGTTCTCTGTGAAGAGAAGTTCCGGCTGGCCGGGGCACAGTAACCAGCGCTTGCCGTACTGCCAGTGTTGCAGCTCGGCGCACACGCTTCCGGGAACGCTGGCGGCTCTCTGTGTGCTGGGCCTGCGCAAGTCCTTGCCCCATGACCAAGTGTCGCGGAACCATAAAGACGGGAGAAGATGTAGGGTAGCTGCTTCGGGACCGCGATTTACGGCGGTGATTTTGATGAGGATGTCTTCCACATCGGCCTTGGCGTATTCAATAAAGACATCGAAGTAACGGTCTTCCGCAAAAACGCCGGTGTCGAGAAGCTCGAATTCGGGTTCCTCGCGGCTGCGCCGGCGGTTTTCCTCGACGAGGCGGGCATAGGGAAACTCCGCGTGAGGGTATTTGTAGAGCATGCGCATGTAACTGTGGGTGGGAGTCGAGTCCTGATAGAAGTAATACTCCTTCACGTCCTCACCGTGATTGCCCTGGTTTCCGGTGAGGCCAAACAGCCTCTCTTTAAGGATGGGATCGCGACCATTCCATAGCGCGAGGCCAAAGCAGAGCATCTGGTGACGGTCGGAGATGCCGCCAATACCGTCTTCACCCCAGCGGTAGGCGCGGGAGCGCGCGTGATCGTGGGGGAAGTATTCCCAGGCTGTGCCTCCCGGACTGTAGTCTTCGCGCACCGTGCCCCACTGGCGCTCAGAGAGATAAGGTCCCCAGCGTTTCCAGTGCTTCTTACGGAGGCGGGCTTCCTCGAGCCTCTGGTCTTCCTTGGATTGCATTCTGGCCATGGTTTGGAGCCCCTCAATTGATGCCCTTGAATTATGGTTTATGGTCGCATCTTTTGTGAATCTCGATTACGCGACCGGTGCTCGAGCGGTGCCCGTTCGGGCACCGCTCAAAGAAAGGGGCACGTCTCCCGAAGATGAGATGCTCCAGGTTTCGTATTGTCGCACGCAATTTTCTCGCTGCCGCTCGGCAGCGGCAGGCGTACTATCCAGTGAACCGACGGGTCTGCTAGGCTCACGACCTGCTGAATCGAATGCGAATTGCCGAGGCAAACATGAGCGAAGAAAAGTCTGACCTCAGACCTAATTCGGAAAACTCAGAGAGACGAAAGAATGATGCAGCGTGTGAGGCCGCGTTTGATCCAGTCAGGACCGGCACTCTGAGGACGCTCCCAGAGCATCCATCTAAAGAGCGAGAATTCGAGGAACCAGAGCGTATGGTCGAGTCGCAAGCGGTGTTACGGAGCGAATGGTATCGACGGGTGCGGCGAATTCTTTCTGCGACGGCCGCCTTGCTTTACCTTTGCTTTTCGCCCGGCCGCACCCAAGCGCAGGGGCGTTCGACGGAAGAACTCCGCAAGATGGATCAATCGATGGGTGAACTGATCCGGAAGGTGTCGCCAAGCGTGGTGCAGATTCTGGTGTCAGGGTATGGTCAAATCGAGGAGAGCGAGCACGGGAACACAGGTGTGGTCATTGGCCGGCAACGGGCCATCGGTTCGGGATTCGTCATTGATTCGAGCGGATACATTGTTACGAACGCGCATGTGGTGAAGGGCGCGCAGCGCGTGCAGGTGGTGCTCTCGAGCTCCAATTCAGACGATTTCGCGGATGCGGTGTTATCCGCAAAAACAAGTCTGGTTCCGGCGCGAATTATCGGCGTCACCAACGAAATTGATCTTGCGCTGCTCAAGGTGGATGTTGCAGGTCTTCGCGCCCTGAAGCTTGCAAGCTACCGGAACCTTCGCCAAGGCGAATCGGTGTTTGCTTTCGGAAGCCCGGAAGGCCTGCGGAATACAGTGACGCATGGGATTATTTCGGCGGTTGCACGGCAGACCGATCCCGACTCGACAATGGTCTATATCCAGACGGACGCGCCCATCAATCCGGGCAATTCCGGCGGGCCGCTGGTGAATGTAGACGGTGAAGTCGTCGGCGTGGATACCTTTATACTGTCGCAATCCGGTGGAAACGAGGGACTTGGGTTTGCGATTCCTTGCAGCGTTGTGAACATCGCTTACCAGCAGTTGCGCAAGTTTGGCCACCTGCACCGGCCGGAGATTGGGATCAGCGTTCAAACAATAACGCAGCCCTTGGCGGACGGGCTGAAGCTTCCGCGCAACTTCGGCGTCGTGATTTCGGACGTTCTGCCGGGAGGGCCTTCAGAGGCCGCGGGGTTGCGTATCGGAGACGTGCTTCTGGCCATCGACGGCAAAGCGGCGGGCAGCGTCCCGTATGTGTCTTTTCATCTCATGTCTCGCGAGAGCGGGGACCAAGTGCACTTGGATGTGCTGCGGGGGACCCTGCGGCTGGGTTTCGATGTGGCGCTCATGGAACCGCCCAAGGACATGGACCAGATCACTGCTTTGGCGGACCCTGAGAAAAGTCTGGTTCCGACGCTTGGAATTCTGGTAGTGGAAATTGACAAGAGAATTGCGGCCATGCTGCCGGAACTGCGCGATCCCTTTGGAATCATCGTGGCGGCGCGGGCGGCGGGAGCCACAGCGGAAGTGCCGCTAACGACAGGCGACGTGATTCGTACGCTAAACGGCGAGCCCATTACTACGCTGGACCGTTTGCGCAATGCATTAAAGAACTTGCCGCCGGGCGCCGCGGTGGTACTGCAAATTCAACGCGATCAGAAACTGATGTACCTGGCGTTCACACTGGACTAGCGGGAGTGCACGCAGCAGAAAAAGTGTCTAGACAGACCCCAGTTTCCCGCGCACTTCGGAAACAATCTGTTCTGGAGAGGATGCGGCATCCACGATGATGGCATCCGTCGGCTCTTCGAGAGTCGCGAACTGGCTGGCCAGCAAATCCTGCTTGGCGAAGTGCCCTCTTCGCGCAAGCACTCTCTCTCGAAACAACTGATAGCTGCCCTTCAAATACACGAATCTCACGTCCGAGCTGGCGCGAAGCTCATCGCGATAGCTCTCTTTTAGCGCCGAACAGGCCAGCACAACACTGCGTTCTTCGGCCGTCCACTCGACAATTTTGTCGTGTAGAGCTTTCAGCCACGGCTCGCGATCCGCATCGGTCAAGGGTATGCCGTGTTTCATTTTCTCAACGTTCGACGGAGGATGAAAATCGTCGGCGTCCACAAACTCCCACCCCGTGCGTTTCGCCAGCAAGCTGCCGATAGTAGTTTTGCCGGAGCCGGTCGTGCCCATGACGATCACGATCATGGCAACCTCATTTGGCGGAGTGTTAATGGCGCGCGCAAAAAAGTTTGGCTGGGAGACCTGGAGTAAAACCCCGAACTCAAGAAACCCCCTAGAAGCAATCCCTGCAATCGCTTTAATCCCCTTTGCGCGGCTACGGACTGATGAGCCTATACAGCTTATAACGCGCCTAACCGTAGCCGCTACGCGCCACCCTACCGGGAATCTTCGGGAAGGAAACCAAAAAGGTAACCTCGCCAAGAATTTTTCGCAGCCGCCGGCCTGGCGAGTTTGCGCCTGAAATCCGGTTCACTCTTTTTTAGAAACGAAGAAGCTCCGCGGGCGCTCGCCGCATGAGCTTCGTCAGGCGACAGCCAAAGTTGCGCCTTTGTCATCCTGGCCAACGGACGAACCCCAGGAATTAGCCTCAGTCCCGGACGGCATTTTGTGTTCGCTGAATATACAACTATCGGGCGGCGAGGAACAGCGCGCTAAGGGCCGCCCAGACAAGTACAGGAATCTCTCCTTGGACTTGGTGGCTCGGCGTTTGTATACCTTCGTTTGCTTTCGGATCGGACCACCGTCTTCAAGCGCTTCCTTCAATTGTGGAATCCGCCTGCCACGTAGCCTGTGCCGCAGCCGACACGACCGGGACCTACGGGATCTTTCGCAGAAACATCGAGATGGGTGCCCACAACGGCGAGGCAAAAACGGCACACCGTCAAGATTTGCTTTGCACTTGAGCAAGCTGCGAGGACGCGAATTCTTGTGGCAGAAGCGGGAATTCTCTTACAATCATGGGCGGGCGTGGGCTTCCGGTCCGCGGTCCGGAGAAGATTATGCTGAAACATATAACTGCTTTGAGTATGTCTGCTGCGATTGCACTAGGTGCCATTTTCACGCCTGCACCTGCCGCCGACGTGCACTTCGGCCCGACGAACCCGTTTTATGCGGCGAGTACGTTGCCGTTCCATGCTCCTCCTTTCGACAGAATCAAGGATGAGGACTATCAGCCGGCTATCGAAGCGGGCATGGCCGAAGAACTCCCGGAGGTACAGGCGATCGCGGACAATCCGGCAGCGCCCACCTTTGAGAATGTGCTGGTGGCCATGGAGAAGACGGGGCAGGTCCTTCACCGAGCGACGGCCGCTTTCTTCGGGGTCGTCCAGGCGAATACCAATCCCGTGTTGCAGAAAGTGCGGACCGCAGAAGCCCCTAAGCTGGCGGCGCACCACGATGCCATCTACCTCAACGCGAGACTTTTTGGTCGTGTTGCTGCCGTCTACAAGCAGCGCGAGTCGCTCAATCTCGATCCGGAATCCCTTCGGCTGCTCGATGTCACTTACGATAGGTTCGTCCGCTCTGGCGCAACCCTCTCGGACGCCGACAAGACCGAATTGAAGAGGCTGAACGAGGAAATCTCGACGCTCTCGACCGCCTTTTCCACCAAACTGCTGGCCGCTACGAAGGACGGAGCCTACGTGACTTCGGACAGGAGTGCGCTTGCCGGAATGAGCGAGGCACAGATTGCCGCAGCCGCCCAGACTGCCGAGAGCCGCAAGCAGGAAGGCTATGTGCTTCCGCTTCAGAACACCACGCAGCAGCCAGATCTGGCTTCTCTGAGCGTCCGGGCAACCCGCGAAGCCCTCTTTGAGAAATCCTGGAACCGAGCCGAGCGCGGCAATGCCAACGACACGCGCGATGACATTGCGCATCTGGCACAACTCCGTGCGCGGCGAGCGCAACTTCTCGGCTATCCCAACCACGCCGCTTGGAAGCTGGGAGACCAGATGGCCAAAACACCTGAGGCGGCCTTGAAGTTCATGGACGCCCTGGTGCCGGGTGCCACCGCCAAAGCGGCCAACGAGGCAAAAGATATCCAGGACGTGATTGACGCCCAGAAGGGTGGCTTCACTCTCCAGCCCTGGGACTGGGACTTCTACTCCGAACAGGTGCGCAAAGCGAAGTACGATTTGAATGACGCGGAGGTCAAGCCGTACTTCGAATTGAACAATGTGCTCGAAAACGGCGTGTTCTACGCCGCCAATCAGCTCTACGGAATCACATTCAAAGAACGAAAGGACATCCCGGTCTACCACCCGGATGTGCGTGTCTTCGAAGTCTCGGAGGCAGACGGCAAGCCGCTGGCGCTTTTTTATTGCGACTACTTCAAGCGCGACAACAAAAATGGTGGCGCGTGGATGAGCAACTTCGTGGGTCAGTCAAAGCTTCTGGGAACTCTGCCGGTGGTCTTCAACGTCGCCAACCTTCCGAAGCCGGCGCCAGGAGAGCCGGCGCTCATCAGCTTTACCGATGTCACGACCATGTTCCACGAGTTTGGCCATGCCCTGAATGGCATGTTCGCGAACACCGTATATCCGGACCTGTCGGGCGCTGCAACTGCTCGGGACTTCGTGGAGTTCCCTTCACAATTCAACGAGCACTGGGCTCTCTATCCCGCTGTCTTCACGCATTATGCCAAACATTACAAGACAGGCGTGTCTATGCCGGCCGAGTTGGTAGCCAAGATCAAGAAAGCCGCGAACTTCAACCAGGGATACAAGCTCACGGAGTTGGTGGCCGCCGCGGAGCTCGACATGCAGTGGCACACACTGCCCGCCAGCGCAGCTATGCAGCAGCCGGATGCGTTCGAGAAACAGGCGCTAGAGAAAACTCATCTGCTGCTCGGCGCCGTGCCACCCCGCTACCACTCCAGCTATTTCAGCCATATTTGGGACAGCGGCTACTCTGCTGGCTACTACGCCTATCTGTGGTCGGAGATGCTCGATGACGACGCCTACCAATGGTTTGAAGAGCACGGCGGTCTGACGCGCGCCAATGGCGACCGCTTCCGGCAGATGGTGCTGTCGCGCGGCAACACCGAGGACTTGGCAAAGATGTATGCAGCCTGGCGCGGCAAAGACCCAAGCGTCGAGCCAATGATGAAGTACCGCGGTTTGCAAGAGTCCGGGCACTAAAAACGTCGAACCCGCGAAGGATCAGCCGCCGCGCACGGCATGCTGCGCCTGTTCCCGCGGGGTGCTTCGCTCGGTGGCATCACTGGTGCGTAAGCTCCCCTTCTGATCAAGTCTTTCGGGGTGCCGGCAGCGCCCGCTCCGAACGGCTGCGGGTATTGAAGCAAAATCCATGGCAATCTCGAATTGCAGACACCTGTCCGGTAACACGTTATCAGGACTTATCCATTAGAATGTTGTCCCCAAGAAGGAGCCTCTCGTACGGACGACGAATGGTTTGGAAAGGACCTACACGATGCGCAATAACATAAAAAATAAAACTCTGTTGTTTGCCCTCCTCCCCATCGCCGCAGCGTGCTGGGGTAGTTCATGGGCGCCGGCTCACAATCCACACAATCCGACCGCAGAAGCCAAGCGCGAAGCATGCCCGAACGATGACAGCGGCTTGAAGTTACCGGCTGGTTTCTGCGCAACGGTCTTCGCTGATGACATCGGTCACGCCCGCCATATGGTCGTTGCGCCGAGCGGCGTTCTTTACGTCAACACGTGGTCCGGCAGGTACTACGGCAACGACACTCCCCATGCCGGCGGTTTCCTCGTCGCTCTGCAAGACAAGAGTGATGCGGGAAAGGCCGATGTGACTGAACGCTTTGGCGAAACCGTGCAAACTGGCGGAGCCGGCGGAACCGGCATCGGCATGTACCAGGGATCGATCTACGCCGAGATCAATGATCGAATCGTACGCTATTCGTTGCCCGCCGGCTCCGCCGTCCCGAGTGGCTCTGCCGACACCATCGTCGCCGGATTGCCTCTGGGCGGCGACCATCCGATGCATCCGTTCATCATAAATGCCGAAGGATCGATGTACGTCGATGTCGCCACGGCGACCAATTCCTGCCAGCTGAAAAATCGGACACTAAAATCGCCCGGCGTGGACCCCTGCACGGAACTTGAGACCCGTGGCGGCATCTGGCTCTATGACGCGAATAAGACCAACCAAAGCTTTTCAACGGCACAGCGCTTCGCGACGGGAATCCGCAACGCGGAGGGTTTTGCCACCGACGCAAGCGGGCGACTCTTTGCGACCCAACACGGACGGGACCAGCTGCACGCGAATTGGCCCGACCTGTATAAACCCGACCAGGAGGCGACGCTGCCAGCCGAAGAGTTGTTGCTTCTGAAGGCCAAGGGGGATTACGGCTGGCCGGAGTGCTACTACGACGCGTTCGCGCAAAAACTGGTCCTGGCGCCGGAATTCGGCGGCGACGGCGGCAAAAGGATCGGGGTATGCGCGAACAAGATTGCTCCGGTTGCGGCATTTCCCGCCCATTGGGCTCCTAATGCCATGGTGCGTTACGACCAGAAACAATTTCCGGCGCGCTACCGTGACGGCGTGTTCATAGCCTTCCACGGGTCATGGGACCGGGCGCCCTATGCGCAAGATGGCTACAACGTGGTTTTTCAGCCACTCGCAGGGGACCACGCAGCCGGCCAGTGCGAAATATTTGCGGATGGTTTCGCGGGGGCGGTGAAATCGCCGGCCAGAGCCGCACATCGTCCTAGTGGCTTGGCGGTAGGACCGGACGGTTCGCTCTACGTTTCCGACGATATACGCGGACGGATCTACCGGATTGTCTATCAAGGCGGCTCCGAAGGCAGTGGCGCGAACGTCACCGCGTGTCCGAGCTTAACCGCTGCGGCGGGCGATCCCGTTAAAGCGGCCGCGCAACCGCCAGAGGGCACACATCCAGACGCCGGTGCGGCCGCAGCGGGCAATCTTCCCGTTCCTGAGGGCGCGACACGAGAAATGGTTGCGCTCGGTGAGCGCATCTACCGCGGCCAGGTGGGCGGAGCGGCATGCACGGGATGCCATGGTGACAGCGGTCAGGGCACCCCTTTGGGCCCCGATCTACTGGGCAAGAAATGGCTATGGAGCGATGGTGGCTACGCCGGAATCGCGAGAACGATCACCGATGGTGTGTCACAACCAAAACAGTATCGCAGTCCCATGCCGCCAATGGGTGGGGCGCAACTCACGCCGGCCCAGGTAGCAGCGCTCGCAGCGTATGTGTGGGCCCTGAGCCATCGCGCACCGCCTACTCGGAATTAATCGGCTAATTCCTGATGAGCGCGCTTATCGGCAGGTGAAATCTCCGTGACTCCACAGAATTAGGATTCGGGGAAGTTGCACGTGGTCGCTCAGCGCAGATTGCGGGCCGGTCACGGGGATGCGGAAGTAACCGAATTACTCCGACTTACTTGCGGACACCGGGCATCCGGAAGTTGGCCAGACCGCTCAATACCGATGCGGCTCTGAAACGCAGTCAATACCTTTCCGCTGAGTTTGGGCATAGTTCGGGCATAAGGAGCACCAGGGAGGGCAAACGCGCCCGCAGCGGTACGGAGCCAACTTGTTGGACAAGGAGAAAAGATTGGCTGGGAGACCTGGACTCGAACCAGGATAGCCAGATTCAGAGTCTGGAGTCCTACCAATTGGACGATCTCCCAGCTGTTGACAACGTAGGACTTATATCATGCCACGGCTTGAAGCTTTGGGTCAAAAGGGTCAAACACAGCAACTTTTGGTCCAATTTCAAGTGCAAAATCGGGCACTCTGGCAAGTTCGTCCTGCATGAAATCAGGTCGAAGGTGCGTGTAACGACGGATCATTTCTTCGCTACCGTGTCCGATCCACTTCTTGATTACCTCAATCGCCGTTCCAGCCATGACCAGGGTGCTTACTCGATGGTGCCGGAAGCCGTGCATGCCGCCACGTTCCAGCCCGAGTTTGCGAAGCGCGGGATGTAGATGCTTATTGAGAACGGTCGAGTTCACGAGGGGGGTCTTCCGTCTTGATTGGAAGACCAGACCTTCGGTCCTCTCGTTCAAATGAGCTTTCAGCATCTCCATCATGTAGGGCTTGACGTTGACCCAGCGGGTTGCGTTCTTGCTCTTGGGTGAGCCGACCTTCTGGCGGTACATGCTCTTGTTGATGCGGATGACGTTGTGTTGGAACAGCAAATCATCCACAGTCAAAGCATATAACTCGCCAGCACGAGCACCCGTCTCGGCAGCCAACTTAAAGAGCACTTTGTCTTGCCCTTTGGCAGCTTCAACGATTTGCTTCACCTCTTCCGCCAGGTAGCATCGGGGATCATCTTCCACCTCTCCATTCGACGGGTAGGAGATTGCTCCTCTGCCAAACCTCTTTCCAAGAGCTAGCTGCAATGTGCTCACGATACCTTTGACAGTCACGGGTGAGAGATGCGCTAGTTCAGGCGCAACAACCCACTCGTTGACCACTTGGGCAGTGACCATTTCCACCGAGGTCCTGCCCCACTTCGGCAACAGGTAGACCTTGAGGTGGTATCGCATCAAGTCTTGGTTCGAAGGTTTCCGCTTCACAACGTAAGACTGTTCCCATTTCTCCACTTTCTGAGCAAAGCTTTCGGTTGATGGGATCACGTAGGTGGGAAGGTCTATGCCCTCTTGCCGGATGATCTCTTTCAACTTTCTCTTCGCTTCAGATTTGGTCATGTCCTTCTTGAAGCCGAGCACAACAGACCGCTTTTGACGTTCCACTTGTCCAGGAACATCTATGAGGTATCTGCCCCGCCAAGCTCCATTTCTTTCTTCAATCGTTCCGTTTTGACCGGTTCTACGACTCATCGATTTTCCTCTCCGATGAACCGTTCGAACCGTTGCAACGGGGAGTGTAGCAGATTCAGAGGCGCTCATGCTGCCACCCCCAAACCAAAAAACGCGGCCGTCGCGCGACGTTTTAACTCTTTTCGAATGCAGCCGCGCACTCTCATGCTGCTATCCGGCGCGAAACAAACGCGCGCAGATCTTCAGGACGCATGAGAAATTTACGGCCGAGCTTAATGAAGGGGATTTTCTTGGACCACGGGAGCTCGCGAATCTGCCACACAGTTGTGGATAGAGCTCGCGCGGCCCCTGGGATATCTAGGAGAAGAGGCTCAGACATAGGTGCAGCATCTGAGGGTAAAGATTTTTTGGTTTGCAAAGTAACCCCGTAAGGGTTACCGACCGAGCCGAAACGGCTAGGTTATGCGTCATCCACTCGGCGCTTGTTTTGCCGCAAGGACGATAGCACTCAAAGGGGCCTTGAGAACTTCGTTGG
>Ga0207038_10103_pt2 | contig 24333 bp, 24 predicted proteins | sample Alteio_BWMinCont_76_FD_153285 | JGI IMG/M metagenome (GOLD analysis project Ga0207038, IMG submission 153285) | Enriched cells from forest soil in Barre Woods Harvard Forest LTER site, Petersham, Massachusetts, United States -... | ecosystem: Environmental > Terrestrial > Soil > Temperate forest >...
TTGTTGTACACCTGATTGGCTGCTGGTTTTTTATCTATTCATTTTTTATCCTATCTTATTTGCATGACCGTGAGTTTTTACTGAGCTTTTTAAATTATACTGAATACGGGACAAGACTACCGCAAAATTGGCATTTTGACGCTTCCAAACTTACAATCTTTTTGCTGTGGAATGGCAGTTCAAAAGCTATCGGCCTTTTAACCGCGTTTTTGATCTCAATAACAATTGTTATCAAGAAAAGGTGGTACTGGGTAAATTCACTAATCGTTTTTTCAGTGGCAATTTTATTGTTGAGATATAACTTATTTGGATGGGATTATCTAAAATATATATTTCTTACTCCCGGGAGTCTTTTTAAAGAATACAGCATCGGGTACTTTCTTACAAACGGATTGGTAATGTTTGCTATTGGCTTACTATTACTTTTCTTGAAGCCAGTGCAACAATTCATTAAACCAATTACAGCTTCAGAGAACCCGGATGAGGCATTACCGCAGGATAGCGATCCGCAAACCGATGCTATCAACAATTAGCCGGCCTTGTGCACATCTTTAAATTTCAGCATGTCTGCAAGCTTAAGTTCCTTGTCTGTATCAAAGCCACATGAGGTTGTAAATTCTTTGGGATTACTATAGGTGCCAAACAGCATATCCCACCAAACAATATCGCCATAATTACTGGTGTGTTTTTCATATTCGTGGTGTATGCGGTGCATTTCCGGTCTTTGGAAAATATAGCCTATCCACTTTGGCGTTTTTATATTAGTATGATAAAAAAATTCGCCAAGCGCTGTACATAGGGTATAAATGGCCCCTGCCATCGGGTTTAAGCCTAGCAGGGTGTAAACAAGCAGACTGCCGATTATCGAATTAACGGCCATCTCCAGCGGATGTTTGTAAAACGAGGTAATCACTTCAATACGCTGTGCGCTATGATGGATCTGGTGAAAATGCCGCCACAGATAATCGCTTTCATGTCGCCAGCGGTGCCACCAGTAAAAAATAAAGGTTGCTATAAAATAGGCCAATATGCCACCCAGCCAATTGGGCACGAAATGGGATAAATCAAACAATGACGAACCCGATAGCCACTTTTCCCAGCTATATCCGGCAATTACTACAATAAATAATTGAACAAAATTTACAGAAAGTACCCTGATCGTCCAGGTAGGTACTTGTGGCAATTTCCATCCTGGAGAAATCCTTTCAACCAGGAAACAGAGAGCGAAACAGGACAAAATAATAATTAGCATGAGATTTGTTTTTTTAGTTTATCAAATCTCGCTGTCAGAGCACCTGAAAAGTTTTGACTTTAGTCAAAAACTACTTCTTAGCCCTTATCCTGCTCAATGTTTCCTGTTTTATACTTAAATAGGATGCTATCTGCCCTAATGAAGCCTTTTGCAGTATCCCTGGATAATCTGACAGCAGCTTTTCGTAGCGCTGTTTAGCGTTGAGGGTTTGCAGGCTAATTGTTCGTTCTTCGCTCCTGATATAATATTGCTCTGTAATTATTCGGCCGGTTAAATTAAACTCAGGATATTTTTTATATAAACCTTGCAGTTGATCCCAATTTATTGATTGTAAAACACAGTCATCTAATACTTCAATGTTTTCAAACGATGGTTTCCGGGAAAAGAAACTGTAAACGGATACAATGATCTCCCCTTCGCCCATAAACCAGCTGGTAAATTCATTATTCCCTTTATAATAGTGTGCCCTTATAAACCCTTTTTTTTATGTAGTAAATACGGTGAGATACCTGGCCCGCTTTTAACAGGATACTCTTTTTACCAAAAGTTTCCTCGATCAAATAAGACTTTATTTGATTTTGCAGGCCTTCGGACAGGATAGTTATGCTGTTTAGGGTATTTAACAGACTATTTGCTTCCATAAATTCAATTGTATTTTATAAAACTAATTAAATTCGAGAACCTGCCTGTACATCCACTAATATTTTTTAAACTTCAACCTTTCCTCAACATTTAACATTAGCTTTATATTCATATAACCAATTCTAAACAGGGGGCGTCACGTTATCATGAAAAGGAAAGCATCGTTTATTTTGTCAGCGCTTGCGTTGCTTTTTACGGGCTGTGCTATGATGCAGTCCATCATAAAATCTACTTTTCCTTACACAACAACAGTAACCGTCCCTAAATCATCGCAGGTTGGCGTTGAGCTTTCGGTTACCGGCATGGCCACCAGTTTCGACCAGGATTTTAAAAAGGATGGCAATAATGCCGATAAAGTAAGCCTGGTGCGAATTGAATCGGCAAAAGTGACGTCGGAAGAACCTACGGATTTTAATATCGGCAACTTCATCTCAATGAAAATCTATATGTCAAAAGTGGATAGTACCGACGAGGTTTTGGTGGCCTCGCGAACCGACATTACCCCACTCGTTGGCAACAGTATGGTATTGGATATTGATAATTCAAACTTTTTAGACCACCATGTGCGTGAACCAAAAGTGAGGATACGCATGGTTTATCAGCTGCGCAACCATATTAATGTTAATGCTAACCTGCACTTAGTACTGGGGTTGGGGGCGTACCCGAATAGGGATTAACTGTTCTATTAATTACCGGTTAAAGAAAAGTTTACGGGTACGCTGTAACTTACCCGTACAGGTCGGCCAAATTGTGTACCCGGAACCCATGGCGGGCATTTTTCAATTACCCTCACAGCCTCCGCGTCAATAGTGGGGCTAACCGATCTGAACACTTTAACGTCAGTAAGTTTCCCATCTTTTTCAACCACAAAACTCAACACCACGGTGCCATGAATGTTGTTTTCACGGTCAATTTTAGGATAGGAAATATTCTTTCCAAGGTATTTACTAAAGGCTTCAAGGCCCCCCTTAAATTCGGGCGGTAGCCCCCTTGTTTTTGTGTAAGTGGCACTGCTCCCATCGCCAAAAGTAGCAGTTCCGCTAATAAGTTCCCCGTCTTTGTAATTCTCGGTAAAACCAAGCTTTGTTTTTTTGTAATACCCTTTCCACAAACCATCGTGTTTTCCGTTCTTTATATTACCTTCTTCCACAACTTCTTTAAAAGTTTCATCAAGGCTCTTACAATACCCGTTCCCGTTTTCAACCAGGGCTGTTCCCAATGAGTCGTAATTTGCTTTTATTAAACTAACATCTTTCCCCTCGTTATAGCGGTTATTGTCGGCAGGAAATGTTAACACCAGGTATGTTTTACCGTTAGGAAAGAAAAAATATTCATCGCCTACCCTTGCCCCATCCCTGTACGTACACGTACAGTACCTGCCCCCGCTTTTATAAAAGGTCTCGCACGGGCCTTCAAAAAGAGGATGCTCGGAATTTTTTGATTTCCCGATGAGCCTTTTCGTACCGTTCTTATAATACTCGGCTACATTAAACAACGCCGACCCCGAGTCGGGTTCGGTTACTATCCTATAATAATCAGCGCTGTCGCGCACAGTCACATATGTGCCGTTATTTTTTAAAAATGAGGTGCCAATGATTTTCTTTTGAGCAAAGCCAATTGATATTGAAAAAATAAGAAGGGTTGTTAATAACGGCTTCATTGAGAAAAGGACGGTTGGTGAAGCGCTAATTTACTTAATTAATTTATTATCCCCGTCGGGAAAAATCAATATCGGTTCGTACTTGCGTGCTTCGTCCATCTCCATATAAACATACGACATGATGATCACAATATCACCAACCTGCGCCAGGCGGGCAGTTGCGCCGTTGAGGCAAATGGTGCCGCTACCGCGCCCACCCCTGATAACATAGGTTTCAAAGCGGGCGCCGTTGTTATTATTTACGATCTGCACTTTTTCATTTGCGATAATATTTGCTGCATCCATCAGGTCTTCGTCAATGGTTATGCTGCCAACATAGTTCAGCTCGGCCTGTGTTACCTTAGCACGGTGAAGCTTTGATTTTAATACTTCAATGATCATGATGCAAAGATAGTGATATTTGATTTAGCTCATAGTTCATAGCTCATGGTCCATAGTAAAAAGCATAACGTATATCTGGCAGCTACCATGGACTATGAACCATGAACTACCGCAGTACCGCAGCTACCATGAGCCATGGTCTATGAACCATGAGCTAAAAAAAACATTTGCATTTTAAACTATAATTATCTTATCTTCGTTTTACACAAAGCAAGACTATGCAGGCGCCGCTGATAGTCTTGCTTTGTTTTTAATAACATTGCGTCCTTCTTGAAACAGGAGGGCGGTTTTTTTTGGCGGCCAATTGAACTAAGATTATTAATAAATTAATTTGTGCGTTATGGCAGAGGTAGCATACTATACCAAAGAAGGTTTAGAAAATTTAAAGAAAGAATTACACGAATTAAAAACTTCGGGGCGATCGAATATCAGTAAAGCAATTGCCGAGGCACGTGATAAGGGCGACCTATCGGAAAATGCCGAGTATGATGCCGCTAAAGAGGCGCAGGGCCTGCATGAGGCAAAAATAGCCAAAATGGGCGAGATGCTGGCGAATGCCCGCCTGCTTGATGAATCGAAATTAGATATGTCGAAGGTGCTTGCATTATCTATCGTTAAGATAAAAAATATAAAAAACGGTACAGTTATGAGCTATCAACTGGTATCGGAAAGTGAAGCCGACCTAAAATCAGGCAAAATATCCGTTGCCTCACCTATAGCCAAAGGCTTATTAGGCAAAAAGGTGGGCGACACTACCGAGATCACGGTGCCCGCCGGCAAAATTGAATTTGAGATATTGGAGATTAGTCGTTAGTGAGTGGTTGGCCCGATAGCTATCGGGTGGGTGAGTGGCTGATTAAGTTAACCCTACTATTATTGTATTTGAATAAATAGTATTCCACAATACGTAAATTATATAGTAGCTTAGTCTATTATGTCAAACACCGGGTAAAGAGATGATTGCCAGTATAAAATTAAACAACTTTTTTAGCTTTAATAATTGCAAGGTTGATTTTTCTCCCGGTGAAAATATCCTTGTTGGCATCAATGGTGTAGGTAAATCCAATCTACTAAAAGCAATTAAATTATTAAAGGAAGGCATATCAGGTATTGGTTTTAAGGATCTCATTGTAGGAAATTGGGGCGGATTCGATGCTATTTTTAATTATTCGAACAACGATAACGATGTTATTTCTATAGAGTATGAACTTGATTTTAATGTTATTAAAAAGTATGGTTTTAACTTTACGGAAAATGTATTTTACAATATATCGATTAAAAAGGTTCCGTTTACATCAAACTTCTATATAGAAGAAAGAATATCTCAGCCCAAAGACGACCAACGTAGCCCCTGGCTATATTTAGACATTTCAAATGGCTCAGGTGTTGCGTTGATGAAAGAAAATCGAAATAAGAAAACTGCATTAGTTAAATATTCTGGCCTTGATCCGCAGTCTTCCGCACTATTTAAAGATATAACAGATCCTGATAGATATTTTGCATTATCTACAATAAGAAAAGCTATAGCCGATATTGTTGTTTACGATTATATTGATACAACCCCATCCAGTAAAATAAGAAAGCCAGTTATACCGACAACAGAAAATAAACTTTTATCAGATGGCAGTAACCTGCCTCAAGTATTAAATACCTTAAATATTAATGATAAAAGTAATTTCAGGATAATAAAGAAGTTACTCCAGGACATTAACGAATCTTATAGCAATTTTGATTTCAATTATATTGGGGGAAATATTGAGTTGATGCTTGAAGAGCAAAATTTGAATAAATCAATACACGTTACGCATATCTCGGATGGAACACTTCGATTTTTATGCTTATTATCCATTCTTTATAACGATAAAAGAGGCAGCTTAGTTTGTATCGATGAACCAGAAGTTGGTTTACATCCTGACATGGTTTTAACAGTGACTAACGCTATAAAGCACGCCGCTAATAGTTCTCAAATTTTTGTGGCCACACATTCTGAAAACTTGCTAAATAATTTCAGTTTAAGTAGTGTGAGGGTCTTCGAAAAAAATGAAAAAAATTCAACTTGCGTAAATTCATTTTCAGAAAATGATTTTAAAGATTGGTATGAAAATTTCAGTGTAGGTAAAATGTGGCGGCAAGGTGACATTGGAGGTAATAGGTATTAAAAACATATTGCTTAAAATGAGAAACCAAAAATACGTCTTGTATATAGAAGGGACTACAGATGATACCAACGGTGATTTACGGCAAGGCTTTCATTCTTTATTTTTTCAAAAATTAGAAGGCAATATGCCCAGAATTAGAATGATGGATAGCCAATCCCAGGCAATGGCTAAATTTAAAAAGCCCCTTCTAAATGATGATCCACTACTAATCATTGATTTGGATAAGCCGGAAACCCATAAAGTAACATTTCTAAATAATGAAAATTTAAAACAGCAATCAGAAAAAGTATTTTTTATGCTTCAGGAAATGGAAGCTTGGTTTCTTTCACAACCTGATATTTTAGATAATTTTTATAAACACAAAATAAGTTCAAAAATAAAAAGGAAGCCCAGTGAAATAGAAAATCCGAGCGATGAATTAATTAAGTTAACGAAAAATATTCCCAAAAAAGAGCACTATCATAAAGTACGGCATGGGGTAGAGTTATTAAAATTATTGAATCTTAATGACCTTATGAAAGAATTTAGTGATGTAAAAAATTTAATAGATTTTTTAACCGCTTAATAGGATCATTACATTCTTTTTCTCTCACTTTATTCCATGAGCCTTTAAAACCCCCGAAATATCCACCATCCATGTATAGCTGCCATCCGGGTCAGTTTCTCCGTTTGCTTTACGCTGATTGGTAAAATATAACGTCTTAAGGTCGGGCGAAAGGCGGCCTTCTACCCCATATACTTTATCAGAAAGCAGCGAGCGGAGATCGATAGGATCGCCCCAGCTATTCCCTTCTTTAAAAACAATAAAAAGATCGGCAGTATGCGGCGGGGCTGGTGGCCGGCCGGTTGAATAGATAATAAACGATTCATCGGGCGCTACAGCAGGGTCATATTCCCCGTATTTATCAAGACTGAAAGAAACGCGCACGGGCTTTTCAAATCGCCCGTTTGTTAATTGCGAGCGGTAGATATGGAAGCTTTTCCCGCTATCGGCACGCATAAAATATATACTGCCATCACCGGCAACCGCCGGGCTGAAAACAGAACTATTGGCATTAATAACATCAGGCAGCCGTTCGGGTACCCCGGCACCCTTCTTTGTTATTTTAACCTTCCATAAATTACCGCCCTTGCCTTTTTGTATGCTCTTGTTGTAATTACCGTCCAATAAGGAATCACCAACATTATGGGGCCTGTTCGAGGCGAAAATTATATATTTCCCATCCGGGGAAAAAGCAGGTTCAAGATCGCGGTATTTGCCTGAAAAATCAGCCATTTCGGGTGCCGGCCATTTTCCGCCAGCCAAGTGCGAAACCATTATCGAGATATCACCCCCTTTGGGGGATTGGCCTATATAAACAGTTTTTCCATCGCGTGTAAAAGCCGGCGCAGCATTGCCCGTTGCCGATGTTGGGATTGCACCCGGGGCAAAAAGTGTTACCGCAGGTTGGTTATGAGTTATGGTATCCTGTTGATAATTTATACAGGTATGGGTAGCAGCGGCAGCTGTTTGCATCATAAAATAAGCAAGACAAACAGGCGCAATTAAAATACTTTTCTTCATTTTATACATAGCATTTTTTGATTTAATGTTTATAGCTACAGTTATTTTATGCCCGGTAAAAATCATTTCAACGGCTGATGCTTTATTTTAAATCAATGGCCGATTTTCGGACAAACGCATTAAATAATTTTAGGGTTATTGTAGCCAAATGCCATGGAAAGGGTCATTTTAAAGACTTGGTTTTTTTACCACAAAGTGCACAAAGATTTCACAAAGACCACCAAGAAAAGAACTTTGTGATCTTTGTGGTTTTAACTTTGTGTACTTTGTGGTAAAAACTAACCTTAATACAAATAAAACGTGTTTGTTCAAATACTATATCAGACGCTGTTATTCGAAATAGTTTTTAATGCCTGTGTCTTGTTTATCAAACCGACGAATTTCTATATTTGAATTTTATCCGCTAACTTTCCCATCCAACAAAATCAAACTACCATGACCATTTTTTCAAAAATAGTTTCGGGCGAGATCCCCGCTTATAAAGTAGCCGAAACCATAGATTTCCTTGCTTTCCTGGATATCAGTCCGCTTGCCGAAGGTCACGTGCTGGCCATCCCTAAACAGGAGGTTGACTATATTTTCGACCTTGATGATGAAACCTATGTGGGCTTGCAGCTATTTGCCAAAATAGTGGCGGCCGGCATCCGAAAAGCTATACCATGCAAAAGGATAGGTGTAGCAGTGATAGGCCTTGAGGTGCCGCACGCCCATATCCATTTAATACCAATGAATAGTGTCAGCGACCTTAATTTTTCGCGGCCAAAATTGAGTTTCACGCCGGAGCAACTTGAAGCTACGGCTGAAAAGATACGGCAGGAGTTGAAAATTTAATGATGTGCGGATGTGCAAATTACAAATGTGCGGATGATTTTTAGCAGTATAACTTATAGAATAGAACGGGCGCCATTTATAATTGTAGCATCTGCACATCCGAAATCCGCACATCCGCACATCCGCACATCCGAAATCCGCACATCTATTTCGCTATCCTGTTTTTATTATCCTTCACAAACGTATCCCAGCCTGAATAATTCTTTTTACTGCCGCTTTTGCCAGTTGGAATCCGTTGAAACGAATGACAAACTGCAACAGCCAGGCCGTCGGTGGCATCCAAAAAATCAGGCGTTTCGGTAAATTTCAACAGGGTTTGCAGCATGGCGGCAACCTGTTCTTTGGCGGCGCTGCCGTTGCCGGTTATGGATTGCTTTATTTTTCGTGGCGCGTATTCAGTTATTATTACGTTGCGGGATAGCGCCGCGGCCATGGCCACACCCTGCGCCCGGCCAAGCTTCAGCATTACCTGTATGTTTTTACCATAAAACGGTGCTTCGATGGCCATACAGTCGGGTTTGTAATTATCGATGAGGCCCACGGTTTTTTCGAATATGCGTTGCAGCTTCAGCATGTGATCGTCCATTTTTTCCATCTTAACCACGCCCAGGCTTATCAACTCTATTTTGGGGCCGGTTTCTTTTATCACCCCGTAGCCCATCACTGCCGTCCCGGGGTCAATACCAAGTATTATGCGTTCCTTTTTAATTACTATCTCCATCTTTTAGTTTGCCGTGGGCGGTTTGCAGTGGGTAGTTCAACGCTACTAAGATAACGAAAAGTTGCCTTCACCCTCTTTACGGCTTGCCATAGAGAGGGTCAGCAAACGAAGTGATGCTGGGGTGAGTTAACCCGCCGTGCATTGGCGCCAATGCCGCTCGCAGAGTTTACTCACCCGGTCGTTGCTTCGCTCGACCACCCTCTCTTCGGCAGGCCGAAAAGAGGGGAGAAAGGTCATCGAAAGTTTTATTTTGCCTTAACTTATCTTCTGCAAACTGCCCTCCAAATATACCATTTCACAGCCCTTGATTTTGCAAAATGCCGAGATATTCCGCCCGGCTGATCAACTTTGCACCCATTGATTCAAGGTGCTGGGTATGCACCTGGCAGTCGACCAAATTATATAACCGACTTTGGCATAGATGTATCAGCGCAACTTTTGATGCATTGCTTACCAGGCTAAACATGCTTTCGCCGCAAAATACGCGGCCAATTTGCACCCCATATAAACCGCCAACCAAATCGCCCTGCTGCCAAACTTCAATGGAATGGGCATACCCGGCTTCGTTAAGTTTTATGTAGGCCGACCGCATGTCATCTGTTATCCACGTCCCATCCTGGCCTTCCCTGGGGACAGATGAGCACGCCGCAATAACTTTATCAAAACATTGATTTTTGGTAACGCTAAATTTGCCGGAACTCAAAACCTGCCGCATGGATTTTGATATTTTTAATTCGGCGGGATAAAGCACAAACCGTTCGTGCGGCGAATACCAAAGTATCGGCGTATCATCACTATACCAGGGAAATATGCCGTTTTGATACGCCAGCAGCAAGCGCTTTACCGATAAATCACCGCCGACGGCCAAAAGGCCATCGGGTTCAGCCAATTCGGGCTGCGGAAATAGTAAGCGCTTATCAAGCCTGAATATCATCAGGCAAATTTACGCCTTACGCTTTATCACCAGCTTTTTATTTTGCGCTTTGGCAACGGCGTCGAGGTATTGCTGTAGTTCCGTGTACTTATCAGCAGGGATAACGTGATTTGTTAAGTTAAATTTGGCTGTGCTTACTACCTGGTTTTTGGCGGCATCATAAACGTAATTTATCTCGTAGTTGCCGTAGGTGAATTTTAAACTTTGGTTTACGGGGAGCGTTTCGATAGTAAAGCCGGCAGGCAGGTCAATAGTGGTAACGGATGACCCCTGCATCGGATACCGAAAAAAATAATCTTTTGTTCTTTTTTCCAATACCGGCACCGAAAAATCCCAAAAATTACTCACTTGCGGATGATAAAATAGCTTATCACCGGACTTAATATCGCAATACTTGTCAAAATCAAGACTCAACGTCGACTCTTTTACTCCGTCATTATCATTACCTGGTTTATAATCAAATGACGCCGGTTGTTTTATATCAAGAGCCCTTAATAAGACCTCTTTCTGCTTATCGACACTCAACGTTGGCAATAAATCGACAAAGATATCCCTTACCTCACCAGTACTTTTTATTTTAACCTCAGCTTTTGCACCGCCATCCGCGTCAAGCATTACGTGTGTTACGCTGTTGAACTGGTTATCCTCTGCCTTACTTTTCGGCGTGCTAACCAATTTGCCCCCATCTTCGGTCACGATAAGAGCGTTACGGTTTTCTGTAAACGACCCTAATTTTCCAAACGGTTGTGTATTGCTTGTACACTCAAGCCAGGTAGTGTCATTCTTAAAGGGAACGCATAAGATAATATGATTGGAATAGTCATAGGGAAAGGAATAGTCTGCAGGTTCCTCATTTGCCCCAGCATTTATTTTTGCATAATATGAATTTATTCCTACGGCTTTAAGCAATGCACACATGTAATTAGATAGCGCCTTACAATCGCCGTATTTTTTTTGGTCAACAAATGTGGCGGGAAAAGGCTTTAAACCACCAATGCCTAATTGAATACTTACGTACCTCATGTTTTGCTGCATGTACCGATACAAAAACTTAGCTTTTTCTTTGTCGGTTTTAATAGTATCAGTCATTTTTCTGATTTGCTGTATCCTTTCCGGGCTCAGCGTGCAAACATCTGCATTGAGTGCTTGTTGCCATTTGCCATAACTTTGCCACGTACTTAAATCGCCGGGTTGGCCGTAAAATTCAAACTTGGTGGCAATAAACCGTATCACTGGTAAATACCGCCAGGGCATAGCACCGTCTTCAGGCTTGATGGCCTTTAGACTATGGACTTTCCATGCATAAGTTACGATGTTTCCTGAGGTTATTTTTTCGGGTTTCAGATTTGTATTTTTATCGAGATATCTGAAACCTGCATCATCATTTATTGACAAGGAGTAGTAGGAATTTTGAACGCTTTGTTCCTCATCTTCAATTGACCATTCTCCCAGACCAATAAGACTACTTTGATCTGATTCAAAACTCATTTCAATTGTTGTTGGGTAATTTACAATAGTATGGGCTATCTCCAAAACCCTATCATCGGTGACTATTGACTCGTCACTTTCGGCAGCATGGTCGTACATGTCGCTTTTATGATACTTTTTTATTAATTTACCGTCAGCATCATATACCCTCATCTCAAAAGAGTAAACGTTGCTAAATTTTTTATTATACGGCAGGGAAATCCGCGCCTCATCGTTTGCTTTTTCATTTAAAACTGTAACAATGGTGTGTATTTTAAGTTCCTGCTTACCTGGCCCCTTTACATTATTTTGTTCGCTGCTAAACCGCAACACTGAATTTGCATTTTCCTTTAATGAATCCGGTATGCCTGCTGCGGAGTATAATTCCTTTGGCACTTCAATGTCCTGGCTGTAAGCGCTTTTAGTCATTAAAAAGCATACAGCTGCTATAAAACAAAGCCCTTTTACATTTTTGCTCATCGCTGTTATCATCCCTTTTTCAATACAATTTGTTCATTCAGCATTTCATTCATTTTCTTAAAAAACTCATGCAGCTCACCATAATGGTCTTTCGAATATTCGGCCACGTTAAAGCCAATACTGTAGCGTATAATAACCGACCCATCCTGTTCAGCTGCCATACGCCTGAATGTGAAACTTTTATCAGGCATGGCCATATTGATGTTTTTTGGCAAAGCATCTACTTTATATCCTGCGGGCATTTTATAAATGCCATTTATAGAATAGCTACGCGGGTAGGCAAAGTCAACATCGGTCATCCTGTTTTCACTTAAAAACGGGTTTGCTTTAAATGGGGTAAACAAATTTGAATTTACGTAGATATAATTCTCATCGGCGCCGGCAAGGTCAAGGTTAAAGCCTACCTTTTGTACCAGCGGCAACGAATCTACATCCATATTATCCATCGTAAGGGTTGGTATCTTCAGGTTATTATCTCCACCGATCAGGTATTCGATATATTTTTTTTCACCGTCTTTTTTATACCGCTCCATCGCACTTACCCTATCGTAGCTTGTATTGCTGATCTCGGCAGTGCCTTCCATTTTTCCGCCTGTTTTTATTTCAGCATTTATTAAAACTGCCTGCCGCACGGGCAACTCTCTTTTTAAATGAACAATATCATACAGGTTTTTTGCTTTATCGATATACAGCCCTGATGAATTTAGCAGTTCATCTGGCGTCTCACTGTATATATTGTATTTACCGGTGGCATCAAGCACATATGATTTTGTGCTGTCAACCGGCACATAAACAACAGCCCTGTTAAACTGTATCGTCGAAGTGTAGTAGGGATCAACCTTGCCGTGTTCCCTTGTACTCACAACCATTGGGTAAACTTCTACTCCCGATAGTTTTAGCAAATGATATAAAATCAAGTTTATCTCTGCCGAGTTACCGGTTTTATTGTCCCATGCCTTCGAGGTCCCGTCGTTGGTGTACCATCTGTCAGTTCCGTCCCACTTCATAGTGGTTTTTACCTGGTTAAAAATGTAGGCTATTTTATCATCATCGGCTTTAAAGGCTTTTGCTTTGGTTATTATAGCTTCCTCGCCGGTTAGTTTTCTTTTTAGCTGACCGCCAAAATCTTCATCATCGATAAGTTTGCCGCCAACTTTTGCCCACGTATCCGAACCTGTTTGCTGAAAACCACCTATCGGCCGCAAAGAAACAAGCTGAAAACGCAGGGATTGTACATTATCGTGATAGGATGACATGTAAGGCTCATCAACCAATGAGTGTATATTGGCCATCGCCCTTGTCTCAATTGCAAGGGTATACGGGAATGCTTCGGTTCCATCCATCAAGCTTCTGCCATCCTCCTTTTTTGTTTGTTTTATTAGCGGCTGGTTAAAATGCGGCATGGCCCTGAAATAAAACACATCAGGTATTGAAGTACTTAGCTCATTGTACCTTACCGGAATTTTTTCCTGGAAATCCCAATCGGGGAAATCCCAGTAAGCATTTGCGTTCCAGTTATATTTATATTCAATTATACTGCCCGGCTTCACATTGGGCATGGTAAATGTTATTTCACTGTTTAGTTTGTCAACTACTTTAGTGTATATCAGTTTTTTATCCAGTTTTGTGATCTCAGGTTTTCCATCAACCATATTAATAGTTTCGGCCTGCACCCCTGTGATGTATTCCAAATGATCGCCGCTAAAAAACCCGATCGTCACATTTGCGTTGTCTTTGCCATTGTCATTAAATATTTTTATCCTCTTGTGTACTTCTTGTGTTATACTCATCAGGTTATCGCCAAAGTATATGGCGCCCTTTTCAAAAAGTATTTCGGCATTGGCATCTTTTTCAAAATCGCAAGAGGTTAATTCGAGGTCTTCTTTGCTAACTGTGCCGTAAGGCTGTGCTTCGGGTGCCGGGGTTTGGGCCTGCGCTTTAACACATAGCGTAGCCGCACCTAATAAAAAGAGGGTAAAAAATTTCTTCATCGCTTTAGGGTTTAATCAACCGAATATAGTAATAAATTAGTGACAAGGATAAAAATTAAATACTAACCGTTGAGATTTGCTATATTTTTTTTAACACTATCTGCTCATTCAGCATTTCGTACATTTTTTTGTAGAAATCGCGGATGCTGACGTACTCATCTTTTAAGAATAATGCTTTTTTAAAGTCAATTTTATAATTTACCAGTATATCCCCGTCCTGTTCAGCAACGATGCGCTTAAAACTGATGCTTTTATCAGGCATTAGCAATGAAAGGCTTTTTGGGAGCGACTCAATTTTATAACCTGTGGGTACCTTATAACGTCCATTTATAGCATAGCTGTTAATGCTGCCGAAATCAATGGTAGAATTTCTTACCTCGCTTAAAAATGGATTTGTTTTGAATGATGTAAATAAGTTGGGGTTAAAATAGATATATGTGTCGTCAGAACCGGTCAAATCCTGCTTAAACGCTATGTTTTCAGTTAGCGGCAGACTATCTATCTCTGTGTTCTCCCGTTTGTATGAAATTATTTTTAAATTGTTATCGTCATCCTTCAAAAGGTCGGTGTATTTATTTTCACCTAACGTGCCATATGACCTTAAGCTATTTATCCGGTTGTAGCTAAAGTTATTTATTTGTGCAGTGCCTTCTAACACGCCTTCAGGCTTAATTTCAGCATTCACAAACACCACTTTTCTTGAAGGGTTTTCATTTTTTAAATAGGCCAGGGTGTACAAATGACTGGCAGGATCCATAAACAATCCTGATGTATTTAACAGGTCAAATGGAAAGTCGTTGAATGTATTGTATTTATCACTCGCATCCAGTATATATTTGGTGTCTTTGTAAGCTACAGAAACAACAGTTGTATTAAATTGACTAAGGTCGTGAATGCTTTCCTGTAGCTTGCCATGCTGGCGGGTGCTGAAAAGTTCCGGGTAACATTTTATCCCGGCCTGTTGAAGAAAATTATAAAGGATAAAATTAATTTCCGTTGAATTACCTATCTTTTTCTCCCATACTTTTTTCACACCATCAACCAGGTAGCACCTGCTTCTTTCGTTCCATTTAACGCTATTTTTCACACTGTTAAATATATAGCTGATCTTTTCGTTATCAGACTTTAATGATTTTGCTTTGGCTATTAATGTATCGTCTGCTATCTTTTCTGTCAATTGTCCGCCCCAATCTGCATTTTCCACTAATCCGCCAGCCCACTCTTGCCATGTATATTCAATTTTTCTTAATGTTCCATGTAATGAATATTTAAACCCAACTAAAATAAACTCTATCCTTTGAATATTGTCTGCAGCCCCGGTAGCATACGGTTCATCCTTGTATGACCCTATATTGCTCATTGCCCAGGTGTAATTATTGCCGATAGTATCATTTTCCCCCTTTATCCACGGCTCGGTTGTATGTGTGGTATACGGTTTATAGGTTCTTGGAATAACTTTATAAGAATAGTCGCTCCTGATCGCTGCTTTTAATTCACTGTATCTTACCGGTATACGTTCCTGGAAATCCCAATTAGGGAAGCCCCCTGTATAACCAAGTTTTAACTTATATGAAAATTCAATTACCGAACCTGGCTTTACATTCGGGAAACTAAACGTTACTTTTTTTCTGAATTTGTCAATAGCCTGTTTGTAAATAAGTGATGGATCAACTTTTGTATATTCAATAACATTTTTGTTTATATTAATTGTTTGTGCTTCCACATCGCTCACATCTTCGTCTCCGTGTGCGCTGTAGTATTCAATAGTCACATCGGCTTCATCTTTCCCTTTGTCATTCAATATTTTTATTCTTTTGTGCCGCAGCATTGTTGTTGATGTAAAACCGGTTTCTACCACAGCCTGGTCAAAAAGCACCATCGCATTGGCATCCTTTTCAAAATCGCATGAAGTCATTTTAAGATCGGAAACATCAATTTGTCCAAAGGGCTGTGCGGTATAAACGGGCGCTTGCGTTTGCGCCTTAACAAACAATGTAAAAATGCAAAACACAAACAACGTAAAGATTTTACTCATTGTGATATGGTGGTAAATTGGATATAACAAATATATAATCCTGTAATCAATTTATAGGCTACTGTTTTTTTAATACTATCTGCTCATTAAGCAGTTCGTACATTTTTTTGTAGAAATCGCGGATAGCCGTATATTCCTCTTTTGTAAATAATGACCTGTTATAAATAATTGTGTAATTTATAACCATAAGCCCATCCTGCTGTGCCGTAAAACGCCTGAAAGTTATACCATTGCCAGGCATTCTCATCATTACCGGTTTTGGTAAAACATCAATTTTATAACCCGGAGGAATTTTATAATGCCCGTTTATTAAATAAGTATTGAGCCTCCCAAAATCAATAGTTGAGATGCGGGTCTCATTTAGAAAAGGATTTTTGTCAAATCCCGAAAACAAGTTAGGGTTAAAATACATGTAGTTGCCGTCAGGCGCTGTTAAATTATATTGAAATTCAAAAGTCTGCACTAACGGCAAAGTATCAATTGCAAGATTATCAAGCGTTAGGGCTGTAATTTTTAAGCCTTTAAATTTATCCTGCAGTTGCTCAATATATTTTGTTTTGCCCTGTTCGTTGTACTGTCGCAAGTATTTTTCACGGTTGTTGGCCAAGCCGCTGATCTCCGTATTTCCCTGCAATTTTCCATCGGCGCCAATACTGCCGTTTACTAATATTACTTCCCTCGCAGCTTCATTTTTTATCAACTTCATGCTGAATTTTTTACTTGACGGATCGATAAACAATGCGTTTAAACCAATAAGGTCGGGCGGGATGCTGTTGTAGTTGTTATAGGGATTTGAAGCGTCTAATACATAATATTTGGCGGAATCGACCGGATAATAAACAACCACCCGGTTCAGATGGGAAACATTTGGATATTGAGGGTCAATCTTGCCGTGATCCCTGGTGCATAGGACCAATAAAGAACTGTTTACATTTGCCTTTTTAAGCAGATCAAATAAAATAAGGTTAATTTCGGTTGAGTTGCCGGTTTTTTTATCCCAGGCTTTTTTGACGCCCTCGTCTGCAAACGCATGATCCTGTTTGTTCCACTTCATTGTATTTTTAACCGTATCAAAAAGGTAGGATATCTTTTCGTCGGTTGTTTTTAATGTTTTGGCCTTGGCAATAATTTTGGCTTCATTATCCAGATTTTTATTAAGCTGCTGGCCAACGTTTTCGTCCGCCAGGATACTTCCGCTAATAAATGCCCATGTAAAATATTTTGCGTTTCTTGTTATCAAAATCTGCTGCAAGTAATCTTCAGGATAATCCATAAACGGTTCCGATTTAAAAGATGGCACCTTCGCAAGCGCCCACATATGTTTTTCTGCGCCTTTATCATCTAATTTTACGGTGCTATCTCTGAATAGTGGCTGTAGAACTTTTCGATAAACACTAAATATTGGGGCAATAGGAAACCCGGCATCAAATTCGCTGTACCGGCATGGAATCGAAGATTGAAATGTCCAATCTGGGTAATTGTGTGGATCAGCAGTAGTCCATGTGTAAACAAACTCCAAAACCGAACCTGGCTTAATATTAGCGAAAGTAAATACTATCGCCTTTGTATTGTTATCGGTAAATTCAGTGTAAATCAATTTTTTATCAACGTCAGTGTACTCAATTGTATTATTGTTGAGATTAATTGTCTCAGCTTCAAGGTCAGTTATCATTTCATCATTGGTTGACCTCTGAAATTCAATGCGGATATTCGCTACATCTTTGGCATTATTATTAAATATTTTTATTCTCTTATGCCTTTGCATTTTTATGGTGTAGCCTGTATGGGTAACCACAGCATAGTCAAAAAGCACCATTGCATTAGCATCTTTTTCAAAATCGCACGATGTCATTTTAAGGTCGGCGGTATCTATTATTCCATACGGCTTGGTGGTTTGGGTCGGGGTAACTTGTTGTGCATTGACGCATCCTGCCAGCAGTACCAGGATCAATAGGGGAAATAGCTTTTTCAATCGACTCGGTTTTGATCCCACTAAAATAATAATAATTAGCGTAATACGATTGTTATTAAACCAATGGTAAATTGCATCGTCATACCAACAGCATGAGCAATATAAAACAGTTAAAGCATTTATGGTCGCGCGCCGGGTTCGGGCTGCGCTTCGATGATTTAGCTGGGCTTGAAGATGCTACGGTAAAACATGCCGTAAAACAACTTTTTGATGCTGCGGATCCGGCGCCGGTTAATATAGTGCAGGGCGCTGCCGATTATGATGCTGTTATAAAAGGGGATGTAACTGCCCGCAAAATGTTTATGCAACAGCAGCGGCAGCAGGAAAAAGATTTGAACATTGGCTGGATAAACAAAATGAGTACCACCAATGCCGTGTTGCAGGAAAAAATGACCTTGTTTTGGCATAATCACTTTGCCTGCCGCGCCAATATTGCTTTGTTTACGCAGCAGTTAAATAATATTCAGCGGGTTAATGCGCTTGGTAATTTCCGCACTATGTTGCTGCAGGTCGCCGAATCGCCGGCCATGCTGCAGTTTTTAAATAACCAGCAAAACCGCAAAGGACACCCGAACGAGAATTTCGCGCGGGAGTTGATGGAGCTTTTTACCATTGGCCGCGGTAACTATACCGAAATCGACGTTAAGGAATCGGCGCGGTCATTTACCGGTTACGGTTTTAATAAGGCAGGTGAGTTTGTTAACCGCCCCTTTGTGCATGATAACGGGCAAAAAACTTTCCTCGGACAAACCGGCAACTTTAACGGCGAAGATATTATAGGCATCTTGCTGGAGAAAAAAGAAACCGCGCATTTTATCTGCAATAAGCTTTATAAATACCTGGTAAATGAAACGCCCGATCCTGTGCATGTAAATGCCATGGCGGATGTTTTTTATAACAGCAAATACGAAATAAAACCGCTGCTTGAATATGTTTTTACCGCCGATTGGTTTTATGACGATAAAAACACAGGCAACCTTATAAAAGCGCCTGTTGAATTTTTGGTAGGATTGAACCGGCAGTTTTATATCACGTATCAACGGCCCGAAGTTTTATTGCAGTTTCAGCGGGTACTTGGGCAGGTACTTTTTTATCCACCGAATGTGGCCGGCTGGCCGGGAGGCAGAAACTGGATAGATAGCTCCTCGTTGATGTACCGGCTTAAAATACCGTCCACATTATTAGATGGCGGGCTGATAGATTTTAGCGGCAAAGCCGATCCGGAAGACGAGGCATATATAGCCATTGTACGCAACCAGAAGCAATTTGTAAGCACAAAGGTGCAAAGCCAGCCCGATTGGGACAAGTTTTTAAACGGTATCCCAAAACACACATCGAAAACAAGCATTGCATCGTTTTTACTGGAGCCGAAACTAAGTAATGCGCTTTTAAAAAATATAGACCAGGCGACAGATACCAAGGCGATGGTTATTGAATTGGTTTCGACGCCGGAATATCAGCTTTGTTAAGGTTGAATTATTGATTTAATGAATAAAAAAATCAATAATTCAATAATTCAGTAGTTCAATAATTACAGGCATGAACAACGCAGCACATATTAAACATCTATACGCCAGGGCCGGGTTTGGGATCAGGTTTGAGGATTTGCACGATCATGAGAACTGGTCGATAAATAAATCAGTAAGGAAACTCTTCAAAGCATCTGAAAAACAAGAACCCATAACGGTTTTGACCGAAAATATCGACCTGCGCGCTCATCCGAAAGATCAAACGGACGAGCAAAAAAAAATGATACAGGAAGACCGCAATAAGCAGGAAAAAGCCCTTAACGAGGCCTGGATGAAACAGTTAAGCGAAACAGATGCACAGCTACAGGAAAAAATGACCCTTTTTTGGCACAACCATTTCGCCTGTAATATTGGCAATGCATACTTTGAGCAGCAGCTTAATAACATTGAGCGGGAAAATGCCCTTGGTAATTTTAAAACGCTATTGCTACAGGTTTCACAGTCCCCGGCGATACTGCAATTTTTAAATAACCAGCAAAATCAAAAAAACCATCCGAATGAAAATTTCGCCCGTGAGCTGATGGAACTGTTTACCCTTGGCCGCGGGCATTATACCGAGCAGGATATAAAAGAATCGGCACGGGCATTTACCGGCTGGGCATACGACGGCAAGACAGGTGATTATACTTTCAGGCCAAAAGTACATGACGACGGTGAAAAAACCTTTTTAGGCAAAACCGGCAATTTTTTCGGGGAGGATATTATTGATATTATCACCGCCAATAAACAAACCGCCACATTTATCAGCGCCAAGCTATACCGCTATCTTGTAAACGAAATACCTGACTATAGCCATATTGACCAAATGGCCGATGTGTTTTATAAAGCAAATTACGAGGTAAAACCATTGCTTGAATTTGTTTTTCATGCCGATTGGTTTTATGATGATAAAAATGTAGGTAACCTGATAAAATCGCCGGTTGAGCTTTTGGTGGGATTGAACAGGCAATTTTATATCAATTACCAAAACCCCGATGTGCTTCTGCAATTTCAACGGACGTTGGGACAGGTGCTGTTCCGCCCGCCAAATGTTGCGGGATGGCCCGGTGGCAAAAATTGGATAGATAGTTCATCGCTGATGTACCGGATAAAGATACCTTCTACCATTTTAAATGCGGGGATGATCGATTTTACAGGCAAAGCCGATCCGGAAGATGAGGCCTACCTTGCATCGGTACGCAAACAGCAGTTAAATGTGATAAAAAGGGTACAGGCAACTCCCGATTGGGATAAGTTTTTAAAGGAGATACCGGCAGACACCTCGAAAACGCAGATGGCTGAGTTTATGCTGGAGCCAAAACTCAATAAAACGGTAACCGACGGGATAAATAATACAACAGATATAAAAACGGCAGTGATACAAATAGTTTCTACACCGGAATATCAACTATGTTAGGGTTGAATTATTGAATTATTGATTTTAAAACGTCAGTAATTCAATAATTCAGTAATTCAATAATTATGGAAAGACGCGATTTTCTAAAAAACACAGCACTTGCATCGGGTGCGTTGTTGATACCGGCTTTTTTGAAGCCGCTGGAAGCTTTTGCAAAAAGTGATATAACAGGCTATAAAAACCTGGTTATTATACAGCTTTCGGGTGGTAATGATGGGTTGAATACAATCATTCCTTATGGCAATGATATTTATTACCAGAAACGTAAAACTATCGCCATAAACCAAACCGATATTATAAAGCTGAATGATATGCAGGGCTTAAACCCGGCCCTATCAGCCTTGAAAGACATTTACGACCAGGGGCTGATGAGTATCATTAACTCGGTTGGGTATCCAAATCCCGACAGGTCGCATTTCCGGTCGATGGATATATGGCAAACGGCCAGTGATTCCAACCAGTTTTTAACTACCGGCTGGATAGGGCGCTATTTGGATTCCAACTGCCAGGGCTGCACAAACCCATATACCGCCATTGAAGTTGATGACACGCTATCGCTTGCCATGAAAGGCGCAAAAATGAAAGCCATTGCAGTGCAGGACCCTAATAAATTGTACCAAACTACCCGCGAGCCCTTTTTTAAAGATTTGGTGCATGACCATACCGATGCAAACCTGAATGAAGACAATTTAGGCTACCTGTACAAAACCATGACGGAGACCTATTCATCGGCAGATTATATTCAAAAAACATCAAAAATATATACGGTGACTGCCGAATATCCTGCCACACCTTTTGCCAACCAGTTGAAAACGGTATCGAAATTTATAAACTCCGGCCTGCAAACGCGTGTTTATTATGTTTCATTAAGTGGATTTGATACCCATGTGGGCCAGCAGAACCAGCAGGCCCGCCAGTTAAAAATTTATGGCGACGCCGTAGCAGCATTTATAAAAGACCTAAAACAAACCAACAAACTGGATGATACGCTGGTGATGACCTTCTCGGAATTTGGCCGCCGCGTGGAACAAAACGCAAGCAACGGCACCGATCATGGTACCGCCAATAATATTTTGCTTTATGGCGGCAAACTTAAAAAAGCAGGTATTTTTAATGATGCCCCTGATTTGACCCAACTGGATAACGGCGATTTAAAATATCAAATAGATTTCAGGGACGTGTATGCTACCCTGCTTGATAAATGGCTGGATATAAACAATAGCCAGGTACTGAATAAGAATTTTGCGGGGCTGGAGTTTGTGTAGTGCCCCCTCACCTCCTAAAGGGAAATTAATATACTAAGGGTTTTCATGGTAATTCCAATTACCTACATTTGTGCATGAAAAACCTAAAAAATCTAACCAGGAAAATCTTCCCTGCAAAAGTACTTGCAATGATGATTGTTTGTTTTATGCTGTCGAATGTACTGCATGCGCAGGATACTGCTAAAGCAAAAAGGCCAAGTCCGCCGGCAATAGCCATGGGGAAAATAGGCGATGCTAACATCGCTATCAATTACAGCAGTCCATCGGTAAAAGGCAGAAAAATTTTTGGCGGCAAATTACCTTATGATACCGTTTGGCGGGCAGGCGCGAATGAAGCCACCATATTTCAAACCGATAAGGATATAACCGTTGAAGGTAAAAAACTTCCTGCCGGTAAATACAGCTTTTTTGCCACCCCTGGCCAAAAGAAATGGACCATATTTTTTAATTCCGAAACCGGGCAATGGGGTGATAAACCGGGCGGCGCAACCAATATGGACCCGGCCAAAACCGTAGTCAGCTTCGATGTTAAATTAAAAACGCTAAAAGACCTGCAAGAACGGCTGGAATATTATTTTACCAATGATGGTTTCGGCCTGCGCTGGGAATATTCGGATGTGTTTATTAAGGTTAAATAAAGTAACGTTGACCACGCCTGTACATAAAGAAGTTCCCTTAATTGTATATTCAAGGGAACTTCATACTCACACCCGGGCGAAATTACGCCAAAACAGGCGATGTGTTAAACACATTCAGAGGGCCCGCACTGACAGCTGCATTCATATGTTCCGGGGCCAATTTGCCTGACTAAAAGCCCCATACCAGCAGGACAAACGGTGTTGCTACAGGCTGCCGGCTCATCGACCCCGCCAATTATTTTTTTCATTTCTGCTCTTGACAGGGGTTGCATCCCCTCAAATCGTTGTGAATTTGTGTTTAGATTTTTCATTTTGCTTAAAATTTAGTTGTCGTAAATGTAGCCTATTTTTCTTTATGGTAATAATATTTTGTGCTGTTTAAATAAGTTGGTCTGTCGTTATATTCTTCCCCGGGGGTTGCAGCGATGGTTACATTTTGTGTTGTTTTTAATTACCAGGAATGGCAAGGAGTGCAACATTGTCAACGGCATTTTTGTTGTTTTATAATTTATAATCTGCTATTTTCGGTTAACATATTAGTCCGGGCTATTCAAAGTAAATAATCGACAATGATGATACTTCAGCACAAAAATGCCATTATATATGGCGCAGGCGGCTCAATAGGCAGCACTGTTGCCAAAGCGCTTGCAGCAACCGGGGCCCGCGTGTTTTTAACCGGCCGTAATCCTGGCCCTGTTCAAAAAGTAGCGGATGAGATTGTTGCTTCCGGTGGCATTGCAGAAGCCGCGCAGGTAGATGCACTGGATGAAAATGCCATCAACGATTATTTAAAAACGGTTGTTGATAAAGCGGGTACGATAGATATCTCATTCGATGCTATCGGGCTGGATGTAGTGCAAAATATCCCGATGATAACAATGAGCGTGGAAGATTTTGTGCGGCCGGTAACTATTGCCATGCGCACCCAGTTCTTAACGGCAACCGCCGCCGCGAAGGTGATGATGAAACAAGGCTCAGGGGTCATTTTATCGCTCACCGCAACCCCGGGCGGCATTGGCTACCCTTTAACAGCAGGCTTCGCACCCGCATGTGCTGCCATGGAAAGCTTTTCGAGGAACCTGGCATCTGAGTTGGGCATATACGGCATAAGGGTGGTAAATATTCGTTCAGGCGGTTCGCCTGATTCAGCAGTATTTAAGGAAGCAATCGGGGCTAACCCCGATGCAATGGCAAATATCCTGGCTACAATGGAGGCCGACACGATGCTTAAAAAACTTCCCTTAATGGCCGATATAGCCAATGTCGCCGTATTCCTGGCATCGGATATGGCAGGGAAAATAACAGGTGTTACCGTTGATGTAACCTGCGGCACCACTGCCGGGCTAAATTACAGGATGACGGCCGGGATGGCGTACAACTTGTCGGGCGGGAAACTTTAAAAATGGCGCAGCACCG
>Ga0207038_10108_pt1 | contig 24104 bp, 25 predicted proteins | sample Alteio_BWMinCont_76_FD_153285 | JGI IMG/M metagenome (GOLD analysis project Ga0207038, IMG submission 153285) | Enriched cells from forest soil in Barre Woods Harvard Forest LTER site, Petersham, Massachusetts, United States -... | ecosystem: Environmental > Terrestrial > Soil > Temperate forest >...
AAAATACTATTTATCTTATCTGTATCCGTCGCCTTTTTATTAATAAGTAAAGAATCACATGCACAGGAAACGGGCGGACAGAATTACCAAACCGCCATTGGGTTGAAGTTTGGCGGATACGAAAACGGCATCTCTATAAAATACTTTGCTAACCCCAGCGTGGCTTTTGAGGGCGTATTGGGTTTCAGGGACCATGGGGTGGTAATAACAGGTTTATACGAATTTAACCAGGAAGCATTTGGCGTACCTGAGTTAAAATTTTATTATGGGGCCGGCGCACACATAGGCTCGGAAAGCAGCGGTGTTTACAAAACGTTCGATGGTATTAACGAAACTTACAACGGCAGCCATATTTTGCTTGGCGTTGATGGTGTTGTAGGGCTTGAATACATTATACCCCAATCCCCTATCGGCATCAGCATCGATCTTAACCCACGTGCTGAATTGGCCAGCGGTCCGTTTTTTGACCTGGCACCAGGGCTTGGTTTGAAATATACTTTTTAATTATTAACGTAACGGCTTAACCATAATGTTTTTAAAATAAGTAAGGCTATTAGGGTCATGTCCCTGCAAGGCAAATGTGCCGCTTGAAAGTACGCGCTGCTCATCGCCTTTTTTGCGTTGTTGTTGTACGTTGTCAGGCTCTGTATAGTCAAGTACTACTTTGTCATTTAATTTGACAAGTACCCGTTTGCCGTAAACAGTAATGTACATGGTAAACCATTCGTTGTCTTTAACATACACTTCTTTAATATTATCTATACCGTATAAGCTGCCTGTACGTATCCAATCGGTATGGGTATTATTTACCTGTACTTCGTAGCCTTTTGCAGGCCAGCCGCCTTGCTGGAATGCAGTATGAATATAAATTCCGGAATTTGTGCCTTTGTGGGTCATTACGTCGGCTTTAAATTCAAAGTTTTTGAAATCATGATTCATTACAGTCCCATCGTAAAATAAGTGCGCGGTTTTACCATGAACGATGATCATCCCGCTATCCACCGAAAACGTTTCGGCATTATCGCCCACCTTCCAGTTATTAAGCGATTTACCATCAAACAATGATATCCATCCTTTGGATGAATTATGTTTTGAAAGCCCGCACGAAAGCAGGCAAACAGCGATAAAGCAATAAAAGATACTATTTTTCATAAGCTACAGATATAGTCAGCAATAAATGTAAAACATTCGTTTAAAGCTAAACATATTTTTAGAAGAAATTAAACAAACAATTAATCTATCCGGCTGGTCAGGCATATGTAAAATAATTGTGAAAAACGGTTTTTAACACATAGTTAATAATAAGGCATGGTACAGGTATTATAGGGGCGGTATTTTTGCAACAATATATGCAGCTATTAAATACCCTTAAAGTAAATATTTCAAAATCCCTTAAGTTTATAAAAGAGTTATGCTCAAAAAAAACTTTAAGGCTAATAGCTGACGAATTTTATAACCCAGACCATTCTGACGAAAAAAAGGCACTTTCAGCAGCATTCGGGATATTTATGGGGATACTTCCAATATGGGGCTTCCAAACATTGGCTGCACTTTTCGTGGCCGTGGCTTTAAAGCTGAATAAAACCCTTGTTGGGGTGTTTTTATTGATCAGCTTTCCTCCGTTGATCCCTTTAATTGTTTTCTTAAGTTACAGGATTGGCGGTTTCTGGGTAGGGAATAGCGTTAAGATAATTACATCACATACAAAAACACCTATTCAAAATATTGCCCACCTGCAACAATATTTATACGGTAGCATAAGCCTTGCTATTACCGCTGCAATAGCAATTGGGATATTAATGTTTTTATCGCTTAAGCTGATTAAAATGTTAAAGCAATTTAAATTAACTTTCGTATTTAAATACAATATCATTCCTATGTCAGCAGCCGAGCCAACAGAATAGTTATCTTTTTCGTTTTGGTAATCCGGGTAATTTACCTACCCGTTTTGCAACACCTGTGTATCATCTATCTTTCGTAAATACTTATAAAACTTTTGATAGTTTTACGGTGTTTAGAAATAAACCCAATTTTAATAAAACACCATTATGGCAGCTTGTAATTTCACCATCAATATCAGCGGAACAGCATCTGATTTCATTCAAGACATAAAAACAAAGGTTATAAAACAGGGAGGGGCTTTTAACGGCGATGATACAAGCGGCAATTTTAGCGTCCCTTTATTAGGAAGTACCGTCAGCGGTTCTTACCAGGTTGACGGACAGCAAATGGCTATAGCCATCGATCATAAACCGTTTTTCGTTAGCTGCAGCCAAATTCAAAGCTACCTGGAAAGCAACGCTTAAACCAGGGGGAGGCTCTTTGATTTAAAGGATTATGTACTTACAAATCAATTTCTTCGGTAAGCCTTAGCAATGCGTTTTCATCATTTATTAAAATGCTTTTGCCCGAAACGCTGACCAGCTTTTCGTCTGTAAGGTCATTCATCACTCTGAATAATGATTCATAGGCAGCCCCGGTAAACGAAGCCAGGTCTTGCCGGCTTACGTCTATATTGATATAGCCGTCTTCTGTTATGCCAAATTGATTTTGGAGGTTTAGCAATGCCTGGGCAACACGGCCCCTAACCGGCATGTGTGCAAGGTTACGCATCCTTTTTTCCGATTCCTGCAAGTCATTGGCCAGTACAGACATCAATTGCCGCGTAAAATTGGCGTTGATACTTAAGGTTGATTCAAAAAAGTATGTATCAATAAAACAAACCACACAAGGCTCTATAGCTGTTGCTGATACCGGGTAAATAGCATCATCTCCCAAACCTAACTGGCCTGCAACATCACCTGCTTTGGCAAAACGCAATATTAATTCCTTTTCGCGGCCCCATTTTTTATGCACTTTTACGGTTCCTGAGTAAATAAAATAAATGCCGGTTACCGGGTCGCCTTCGTTAAATAATTGACGGTTTTTTTTAATGGCGATATTTTTCCGGTTTGCTGCGACAGCGGGCAACCAATCTTTTAAACAAGATTTACAGAGGAAACAGCTTTTCAGGTCGCATACATTGTTGGCCATAATTTCTTATTCAGCCAGCCAAATTACATCAATAAACCATTTTTTGCTGTCAAAAAAACGATGGATTGGTTTAAAACCTGCTTTATTAGCCATGTGGTCGGTTTGGGCCACGGTAAACTTTTGCGATATCTCCATAAAAATACATTCATCTTTTAAAAAATGAATGATCCCGGTGCTGTTAATTTTTACCTGCTGATCTGCAAGGCTTACCAGGTAACTTTTACATGCGCCTGATTCGGGGTCATAGATCGGGTAATGGTCAAATTTACTAACGTCGAAATCTGCATTAAGTTCGCGGTTTATGCGCTCCAATAAATTAAGGTTAAACCGTTTGGTAATTCCTCCCTTATCATTATAGGCAGCCAATACCGTTTTTGGATTTTTTTTAAGATCGAAACCAATCAATAACATGTCTCCCGTTGAAAGATGGTTGCCAAGTTCCCTGCAAAAATCTTCGGCATCGCTTACCGGCAGGTTGCCGATGTTCGAGCCTAAAAACAGCACGACTTTGCGCTTGTTGGATAGGGAAGCTGCCTTCTCCAGCATATCAAAATACTCGCCGTTAAGGCCGGTAATTTGCAGGCCTGGCAAAGTTACCGGCAGGGTAACATTAAGGTACGAAATTACATTTTCAGAAATATCTATAGGTAAATAGGTAAAATCGGCCTGCTGTTCTAAAAGATATTGCAGCAGGTAGGTTGATTTTGTAGCGTCGCCGGCGCCCAGTTCTATCAGGTCGAAAGCGTCGCCATTACCTATAATAGCCTGGCATAGCTCGGCAGTTTTTTCCGAAAATATTTCGAGTTCGCAGTTGGTGGGATAATATTCTTCGCAGTTCATCAAATCCTGGAAAAGCTTATCGCCATTGGCATCGTAAAAATATTTCGAACTCAAATGTTTCTGTTCCGACCGCAGCCCCGTTATCACATCATCATAAAACTGTTCAGTTTTGGTTTTTGTGGAACTGGTGGCCCCCCGCACTATTGTTTCATCAAGGTTTTTCATAGGTTTTCATTTTTATTTAGCCAGTCTGATACCTGTAAACTGCCAGCGTAAATGTGTTTGAAAAAAATTTCTGTAAGTGATACGGCTATGCCCCGGTGAAGTAACTTCGGATGCACCCCGTAAAACTTTTTGGTTTACCATAAATTTGCCGTTATACTCGCCTATTGCACCGGGCGCTTTTGTAAAACCGGGGTATGGTAAATACGAGCTTTCTGTCCACTCCCAGCTTTTGCCCCAGGTAAATTGCGGCGCTGCGGCCTCCCACTCAAACTCGGTGGGCAACCTTAAACCTTTCCAGGCCGCATAAGCATAAGCCTCGAAATAGCTGATATGGCAGACGGGCTCTTTTAAGTTCAGCGGTTCCAGGCCATGATAGGTGTAATGGTGCCATTCCTCATCTATCAAATGCCAGTAAAGCGGCGCTTCAACTTTATTTATTTTTACCCAATCCCAGCCTTCAGCATGCCAGTGGCGAAAATCGTGGTAGCCGCCGCTGTTTATAAATTCAAGGTATTCGGCATTGGTAACCAGGTTAGGGCTTATCTCAAAAGCATTTAAATAAACCTTATGCGGGTTAAGCTCATTATCAAAACAAAAGCCCTCGCCTTTAAAACCAACCTCATAAATACCTTCATTCAGTTTGATAAATTCATCGCTTTTTGCCCTTTCCACCTTTGGTGAAACGTAATCTTTCGAATAAGCCGGGAACAATGGGTTATGCCCTAAAATATATTTAATATCGGTGTATAAAAGCTCCTGGTGCTGTTGTTCGTGGTTCAAGCCCAGTATCATCAGCTCTTTAATATCGTCATCAATTTCCCCGCACAAAAAATTGGCCATGGCCTCATCCACATATTCGCGGTAACGGTAAATTTCAATTACGGTCGGGCGGCTTAAATTACCGCGATCAGTACGGATCACCCGGTTACCTACAGTTTCGTAGTAGCTGTTAAAAACGTAGTTGTATTCGGGATTGTACTCCTGGTAGCCCATAAAATAAGGCTTCAGGATAAAGGTTTCAAAAAACCAGGTGGTGTGCCCGATATGCCATTTAGGCGGACTAACATCAACCACTGGTTGTACTACATAATCCTCCGTTTGCAAGGGGCTGCAAATGTGTTCCGTGTGTTTACGGACTTTTATATAACAGTCGGCGATGTCCATTGGGTTATTTGCTTTCCAAATATCGTTTGAGGTCTGAAATTGTTTTAATTTTTAAATCTTTTGCCTGTTTTTTACGCATCATTAAAGCATACGCATTATTAAAGCCAATTGGTTTTAGCCATGTGATATTATATTTTTTTTGAAACCCGGCCTGCACATAATTATAAGTCGCATCTTTATTTCCTACTAACGAATCAATCGCTTTTTGCGGAGGCTGTAAAATAGTCAGCAAACCGGTGCCTGTGTATTCAGGGTAAAAATCTATCGCGTCATTAGTTAAAGCATCAAAACAAATTTTTGTACCGCCCAGCCCCGTTTTTGTGGCAACGTCATAATCCGAATTTCCTTTTATCAGCATACTGTACATATTTGCCAGGATATATTGTTCTCCAAAAATTTTTGAGCCTATGCGTACAATTCCTGCATTGCCGTTACGCGCCGGCTTCCATAAATTATTGGCCACCAAAAAATCTTTAGCCACCCTTTCAGGGGTTTGGTGAAGATAATCAGTCTTATAATTTAAGGCAGTCATTATGCTGTCATTTATTTTATCGGCTAACAAATTTAGTATTTTTTCTAATCCTGCAAATTTTTTTAGTGAATTATTTCTCACAATGGGCGCGGCATAATACGGCGGGAATATTTTTTTATCATCATCAAGCACCACCAGGTCATAAGCCTTTAACCTGCCATCGGTTGAGTAGCCGCTGATAACATCCAATTGCTTTTCATAAGCGGCCTTGTACATCACTGCATCACTGATCACCAGTGTGTGTATTTTCAGGCCATATTTGCTTTGCAAACCAAGGTTACCATCCTGCCTGCCCATAAATTCTGGCGTAAAGCCAGCTTCCAGTTTGCTTCCATAAGCGGATGGAATGAAATAGAACGAAGAGAGGAGAATAAGTAGCAGTGGCAGGGCTTTGGTAGCAGTTTTTAACTTTTTTATGTTGAGCTTTTGCAATCGCGACAGCAAAAAATCAAATAATATAGCCAATAGCGCCGCAGGTATAGCCCCCGCCAGTATCATATTGGTGTTATTGAGGGAGATACCGCCAAAAATAAACTCACCCAAACCGCCCGCGGCAATATAAGAGGCCAACGTAGCCACACCAACCGTAATTACCGTTGCGGTACGGATACCGGCAAATATTACCGGCATAGCCAAAGGCAGTTCCACCTTAAACAGTACCTGCCATTTGCTCATACCCATGGCAACGGCCGCTTCTTTTACGGCTGAGTCAACACCTTCAATACCCGTGTAAGTATTACGAATAATGGGCAGTAAGGCATACAATAGCAACGCGGCAATGGCCGGTTTTACGCCAATACCCAAAACAGGTATCATAAAACCAAGCAGGGCTATGCTGGGTATGGTTTGTAAAACACCCGCTACCCCTAACACCGCCCCCGAAAACTGTTTCCGGCGGGTGATAAATATGCCCAATGGCAAACCGATAAGCACGGCAATAAACAGCGAAATAAAGGTAAGCCCGATGTGCTGCATAGTTTGCTCCAGCAACTTATCCGACTGCTGGCGCATAAAATCCCATAAACTTTGCTGCTGCTCATTCATGGTATTTAAGTGTATCTAAATATTTAGGATGGTTAGCGTATAAATTATCAGCAATAGTGATTAATAATTTCTTGTTGTGATATAACTTGCCATCCATGTAAAAATATCCGAATTTATCAAAGCAGTATTTTACGGTTTTTTCTCCATAACAATAAGTGATTTTTCCCCTAACATCAAATGATCTGTCCTTTGCATGTTCGAAATTCTGCCTCAAGGACTCAAATTCGCGCAAGCTTCGTTGTTGACGAACAACCTTAATTTTCTTTGTTTTTAAAAAAGTGTTATTAAAAGCGTTACACGTGACATCGATAACCGTTTCTGTATTAAATCCTTCAAATTCAACTTTTACAGAATCAAGTTTATGGTTTTGACTAAAACCTGTACCGCAAATGAGTAGAAGTAATTGCACAAATAATATCGTGTAAAAAATCTTTCTCATGACTTTTGCTTGTTTTTATATTGATAAAACACCGCCATTAATTGTTCAAAGTCTACCGTTTTTACCGCGTCTTCATCTTTTTTTATATTAATGGTTTCCGCTTTACCGAATTTAAAACTTTCCATGGTCGTCCACAGATCAGTGCCGGCAGAAAGTGCTGATGTCGTAGGCTTTTTAGATGAAACGGGTATAAGTTCCCAGATATCTATCAGTTTTATCGCTTTAAATTCAAGCTGGAGGCGTTGTTCTTTTAAAAAGTCGCTTACAAATTGATTAATCGGCTTAAATAATAGTTCGGCGGGTGTCCCATCCTGTACTATTTTTCCTTTATCCATCAGGCAAATATGGTCGCCAAGCTCAAAAGCTTCCTGCACATCATGGGTAACCATAATAATTGTTTTGCGTTTCAGCTCATCCAATGCCTTGAATTCCTGGTGTATTTTTGAGCGGGTAACATTATCCAGTGCGCCAAACGGCTCATCCATTAACAAAACTGCCGGATCGGCAACCAAAGCCCTTGCCAGGCCTACACGCTGCTGCTGGCCACCACTTAATTCGTTGGGATAAGCACTAAGGTAATCTTTGGACAGGTGAAGTTTATCCATCAGTTCGGCAACCCGTTTTTCAGTCCGTTTTTTATCCCATTTTAATAGCTGTGGAACTATGGCAATATTTTCGGCAACGGTATAATGCGGAAACAAGCCGTTGTTTTGCAGCACATAACCTATGCCGCGCCGCAAAATCTCGGGCGATTGTTCAAAAATATTTTTACCATCGATGAAAATTTTACCGTGGGTTGGCTCTATAAGCCGGTTGATCATTTTCAGCGTTGTGGTTTTACCGCAGCCGCTGGTGCCTAAAAGAATAAGGTTTTCATGCTCCTTTACTTCGAAAGAAATATCATCTACCGCCTTTACGTTGCCAAAGTGTTTGCTAAGATGTTCAGCCCTTATCATTGTGAATGGTTAAGTATCCAGCGCCATAAATAAATTATTCAACGATTCAGCATACAGCGGGTGGGCAAAAACACACCAGCGTATCTCTTCGTAGGTAATACCGCCCATCATCGCCATTTGCAGTGTGGTCATGGTTTCGCCGCCCTCGGCGCCTAAAATGGTTGCGCCTAATATTTGTTTGGTATCAGCATCAACTATGGCCTTCATAAAACCACGGGTATCGCCGGTTTCAATAGCCCGCGCTACGTAGGCCATAGGCAGTTTTGCCACTTTATAATTTAGCTTTTGTTTTTTTGCTTCCGTTTCGTTTATGCCGATACATCCCAGCTGCGGATCAGTAAACATGCAATAAGGTACCGGCCTGTTTTTGGTAGTCAGTTTTTCACCCTTAATAAGGTTGCGGTAAACAATGGTATAATCGTTATAGCTGATGTGTGTAAAAGCCGGGCCGCCCTTTACATCGCCCAGGGCATAAATGCCTTTTATATTGGTTTCCAGCTTGTCATTTACTTTTATCGCTCCGCGTTCATCGGTTTCAACCCCTGTTTTTGCCAGGTTTAATGCTTCGCTTTGCGGCATACGGCCAACCGCAATTAGTACATGCGTGCATTTTATTTTTTCTTCCTTATCGCCAATTTTGATGCTTGCAGTTATCTTCCCGCCTTTTTTTTGTTTGAAGCCGGTAGTTATAGCATTGGTACGAATGGTAATATTTTCGGCTTTTAGAATTTCAGTCAACTCTTCCGAAACATCTTCATCCTCCCGGGATACTATCCTGCCCGACTTTTCAATAATAGTAACTTTACTTCCAAAACGACGGAACATCTGTCCAAACTCCAAACCGATATAGTTACCGCCGATGATCAGTAGATGTTCAGGGACATGGTCAAGATCAAGGATAGTTGTGGAAGTTAAATAATCGATATCGCCCAACCCTTCAATTTCAGGGATGAACGTTTTGGCCCCGGTATTTAAAAATACCAGGTCAGCTTTCATTTCATTTGTTTTGCCGCTATCGTTCAGCTTTACCGAAATTGTTTTATCACCTATAAAACTGGCTTCGCCAAAAATAACGTCAAGGCCTTTTGTGGCCTCCAGCCCTTTTTGACTGCCATCCCTAAACTGGTGTACAATTTCGTCCTTACGCTTTTTTATATTCGGCATGTCTACCGAATAGCTTTTTATTTTAACACCAAGCGGCGAACTATTACCCGCCATGTAAGCCATTTTTGCCGATGCGACCCACGTTTTTGTAGGCGTGCAACCATCATTTACACAAGTACCGCCTATCCAACGCTTTTCTATCAGCGCCGTTTTTTTGCCTGCCAGCGCCAGCTTTTTTGCCAGCGGACCGCCGGCCTGCCCTGCGCCAATTACTATCGCATCGTATTGTTTCATGCTATTCGGTTACTTTAACTCCCTTCCAAAACGCAACATAACCGGTAATGTTTGCTGCGGCAGGTTTTGGATCGGGGTAATACCAGGCAGCATCAAGATTTTGCGTTCCGTCAACCTCAAGGGTATAATATGAGGCGAGTCCCTTCCACGGGCAAACGGTATGTGTATGCGAAGGTTGCAGGTATTCGTGCTTTACGCTGTCTTTCGGGAAATAATGATTGTTTTCAACTACCACTGTGTCATTGCTCTCAGCAATCACCTGGTTATTCCATATAGCTTTCATAATATTGGTTATATTTAATATTTATAAAGATAGGGGGTTAATAAGATATATGGAAGTCGGAAAGTCCGAAAGTCGGTAAAGTCCGAAAGAAAAGAATTATTTTAACTCTCAACTTTCGGACTTCGCAAAAATCAATGCAGCTTCTTTCGGACTTCCGGACTTTACCGACTTCTGGACTCAAACATCAATCATCGCTTGTATCGCCATTGCCATTATAAGCGCTTTTGCGCACTAAGGGCATGCCGGTAACTTTAAACAGGTCGTCCAGTTTCATAAGGCTGCCGTTTGACAGGTTTGTTAATAGTACAATGGTAATATCATCCTTTATGTCCCGCAGGTAAATATGCCTGAAACCATGCCACCAGCCGGTATGATAGATCACCTGCTTACCGGGCGCCTCGAATATGCGCCAGCCATAGCCGTAACTAAAATGGCCATGTATAAATGGGTTGCGCGGCACGTATGCCGAATCCATGGTGGCTTGTTTTAATAACCTGCCATCGCGCAAAGCACGGTCGAATAAATAAAGATCGCCAACTGTGCTGTAGATACCTTTATCGCCAACAGGGCCATCCAAAAAATTTTGCGCTACCGAATAACGCCATTGCCCCCTGTCGTGCCCAACAACATCAACCGGTATTTTGCTGTAAACTGCTTTCGAATAAACAGCGGTATGCGCCATGCCTGAAGGGATAAAAATGTGTTCCTTCATAAAATCGGCGTACGATTGGCCTGTTATCTTTTCGATGATTGAACCCAACACCATAAAATTGGAGTTGTTGTATAAAAACCTTGCATCCGGTTTATTAAAACGGTTAGGTTTATATTTTGCTATTAACGCCATCTCATCGGCATTTGTGATGCCTTTCCGCTCGTCCCAATGATTGGCCCGGTAAAGGTCATCGGTAAAATAAACGTAATTCATCATGCCTGAGCGGTGCGTTAGCAGCAAACGGATGGTAACGCCATCGTATGGAAAATCGGGGAAATATTTTTTAACATCATCGTCAAGACTAAGCTTTCCCTGTTCCAGCAGCATTAAAATAGCAGTGCCGGTCATTGTTTTTGAAACAGAGGCCAACTCAAACTGCGAATTTATTTTTAAGCTGTCGCGATGCAGGTAATCGGCCCAGCCAATGGCTTTTTCATATATAATTTTGCCATGTTTGGCCACCAGCACATTACCATTAAAGCCGCGTGTTCTATGCAGTTCCTGCATTACGGCATCAATACTTTTACTTGCATCTTTTGAATCGTAAGCCAGCAAAGCTTTGGGGTCGAACGGTTTAGCAGGCGGCGCGGAACTTGTATCCCCGCCATTATTATTTGCTTTCGAAGAGCAGGAAATCAAAAAAATGGAACAGGCCGCAGCCATTAAAGTAACTTTACACACAAATCTCATAAACAAAATCACAACTATTAAACGAACGCGAAAATCAGAAATTATAACGCAGGGATGAAAGAATGTTTTAATATTTTTTCATTTAGTTAACATTCTCTTTATAAATTGCATGGATGAAACTGTTTTGCAAAATATTATTATGCCTGGCAATTGCTTGCAATTGTTGCGCCGCATTTGGCCAAACCGATGATGCACAATCGTTGGTTAAACAAGCTGTGCAGTTTAATAAGGATGGCCAATTCGCCAATGCTATAGATAAATATAACCAGGCGTTGAAACTCGATTCTAATAACATTTATGCAAATTACGGGATAGCTTATTCCCTTTTAGCCGCAGGGAACGGCAAGGATGGCATCCCTCATCTTGAGAAGGTCATCAAGGCAAATACCTCGCTAACTCCTGATGCTTATGATCTTTTGGGAAGCATTTACGACAAAAACCACGAAACGGAAAAAGCAATAGATGCCTATAATTCCGGGATAAAGGCTGATCCAAAATCTCAGTCGCTTTATTATAATTTAGGGTTGGTTTACTTTCGTGATAAAAAATATGCTGACGCCGAGAAGTGTGCTATCGAAGCCATAAAGATCGACCCGAAACATGCCAGCAGCCAGCGGATGTATGCCCTGGTTTGCTTTCATCAAAATAAGCGGGCTAATGCTTTGCTTGGCTTTTGCAGCTTTATTTTACTTGAGCCAAACACTGCGAGGAGCGCCGAAGCTTATGGCAACATGCAGCATATTTTACAGGGCGGCACACTTAAACCAGCCCCAGGCGAAGCCCCGCTTGCCAATGACGCCGCCACTATTGCCCTTAACCAGGCCATAACACAAAGCGTTGCCGGGGCCGCCCGGGAGAAACATGCGACCGCCACCGACGAGCTGACAGCGCAATTGAAAAACATATTTAACGCGGTAGGCCAGTTGGCTGAAAAACAAACCGGGGATGACTTTTTCAGGAAATATTACGCGGCTTACTTTTACCAGTTGGTGCAAACGCAAAATATGCCGGCATTTGCCCGGCAAATAAGTTTAAGCACGCCCGAAAGCGTAGCATGGGCAAAAGCCAATACACAGCAAATGGCCGATTTAGATGGTTGGTTGAAAAGTACCGCGAGAGGTTTCGAATAAATATTTTTATATATTTAGGCATGAAAACCTTAGCCAAAATTATTCTTTCGTTTTGCATTTTCGTTGCCAGCACATCAGTTTGTTTATGCCAGGATGTTAAAGCGCTTATTGACCGTGGAATTGCTTTAAATGACAGTGGAAAATATACTGAAGCTATTGATAAATATAAAGCGGCCTTAAAAATAGCCCCTGAAAATTTGCAGGCACAATACGAAATGTCGTACACGCTTTTTAGTAGTGGAAGGCCTGACGAAGCTATCCCTTTATTGGAACACGTTGCGCCAACAAACACCTATGCAGAAGCATATGATCTGCTTGGCAGTATTTATGATGACAAAAAAGACTTTGAAAAGGCAATTGGGTATTATCAGCAGGGAATAATTGCGTTTCCCGACTATCAACGGCTTCGCTTTAATATCGGAATTTCCTATCTAAGGCAAAAAAAATATCCTGAAGCAGAGCAAGCGGCTATTAAAGCTATTGAGCTCGATCCGAAACACGCCAGCAGTCAGAGGGTTTATGCACTGGCAATGTATGGCCAAAATAAAGGCGTGGCTGCTATTATGGGTTTTTGCAGTTTTTTAATACTTGAGCCGCAAACGCAACGCTCGGCGGAAGCTTACCAGTACATACAAAAAATTATCCAGTCCAAAGTCAAAGTGGATACTGCAAAAGGTGCCAATAAGGCGATGACAATCTATGTTCAGGATAATAAAGGGGCCGATACAGACGAATTTACGCTGGAAACCTTTCTTTCGATGGCAGCAGCTATGCCCACAATCGACACAATAAAAAATCAATCCGGCGTTGACATACTGAATGAACAATTAAATTCGATATTCAAGATAGCAGGCGAACTATCATCCAAAAGAAAAGTAAAGGATTTCTTTTGGAAATTCTACGCCGATTTTTTTTATCAATTATCAAAAAGTGATAACATGCCCGCTTTTGTAAGGTTGGTAAGCTTAACAGGCTATCGCGACGATAACCTAAAATGGTTTAAGGATAATAATGACAAGTTAACTTCATTGAGTAACTGGGTGACAAATACGAAGCGGGAATTCTAATAAATAATTTATGCATAAAAGACAACTCTTAGAGTTTACATTATTAACTATCCTTTTACTGTCGGGTATATGCGTGAATTTTAAAGTGCCGTATTTTAAGTACGGGATAGCGTTTAGCGGATTTTTTCTTGGTATACTTTATTTTAACCTGGGATTTTGGCTATTTGCAAAGTTTTCTATTTCGTTAGTAAACAGGATCATCGCCGGGCTGTTTTTCGCAGTAAATATTTTAGACTGGATGTTTTGTTTACTAAACTGGCCTCTTTGGAACTTATATGCCATTATTAGTTTTATAGGATTGCCGTTAATTATTATAATATGTGTAATTAACCGCCAAAAAACGGATTATAAACAATTATTGTTCAGAAGTATTTTCTTCCTCATCGTCCTCACAATGATTTATAGTTATAGGCGATTTTCAAGCTAAACTCAACAATAATATTACTGTTTTTATATTCCCTTCCATCATATAAAAATATAACTTTGCCCCAGCAAAAAACACATATTTCATGAGTTTCAGAACCGAACACGATACCATGGGCGAGGTACAGGTACCTGCCGATAAATACTGGGGCGCACAAACCGAACGGTCGCGTAATAACTTTAAAATTGGGCCCGAAGCATCTATGCCGAAGGAAATTATCGCCGCTTTCGCTTATCTTAAAAAAGCCGCCGCTTATACTAATACCGACCTTGGGGTACTTCCTGCCGAAAAACGCGACCAGATAGCCGCCGTTTGCGATGAAATACTCGCGGGCAAATTAGCCGGCGAATTTCCGCTGGTGATATGGCAAACAGGTTCGGGCACACAATCAAACATGAATGTGAACGAGGTGATCGCTAACCGAGCCCACGTATTGCAGGGCAATAAACTTGGCGAAGGTAAAACTGCTATCCACGCAAATGATGATGTAAATAAATCACAATCATCTAACGATACTTACCCAACTGCCATGCACATCGCCGCCTATAAAATGGTGATTGATGTAACTATACCCGGGATTGAAAAACTGCGCGATACGCTGAAAGCAAAATCCGAGGCGTTTAAAAGCGTTGTAAAAATCGGCCGCACCCATTTAATGGATGCTACGCCGCTTACTTTAGGCCAGGAATTTTCAGGCTATGTATCACAGCTTGATCATGGCTTAAAAGCATTAAGAAATACGCTCGACCATCTTTCGGAACTGGCACTTGGTGGCACGGCCGTAGGCACCGGCATCAACACCCCAAAAGGCTATGATGTATTGGTTGCGGAATACATTGCTGAATTTACCGGTCTGCCTTTCCGCACTGCCGAAAATAAATTTGAAGCGCTTGCGGCACATGATGCCATTGTTGAATCGCATGGCGCACTAAAACAAATTGCAGTATCGTTAATGAAAATTGCCAATGATATCCGCATGCTGGCTTCGGGCCCGCGGTCAGGCATTGGTGAGATACATATACCTGATAACGAACCGGGTTCATCAATTATGCCGGGCAAGGTAAACCCAACCCAAAACGAGGCGGTTACCATGGTGGCCGCGCAGGTAATGGGCAACGATGTAACCATCTCAATAGGCGGCTCCAACGGGCATTATGAACTGAATGTTTTTAAACCGGTTATGGCGGCCAACTTTTTACAGTCGGCCCGGTTGATCGGTGATGCATGTACTTCGTTCAATGATCATTGTGCCATAGGTATCGAACCAAACTATGCAGGTATCAAAAAGCACCTCGAAAACTCGCTGATGCTGGTCACCGCACTAAACCCGCATATCGGTTATGAAAACGCGGCTAAAATTGCAAAGAAAGCACTTAAAGAAAACAAATCGCTCCGCGAAGCCGCTACTGAACTTGGCTTGTTAACCAACGAGCAGTTTGACGAATGGGTACGCCCCGAAGATATGATTGGCAGTTTGAAATAGTGTGCCTCACCCTAAATCCCTCTCCAATGGAGAGGGACTTTGAAAAATTTATTAATGCAAAAGACTTTTCGCCTTGTGCCTCACCCAACCCTCTCCATCCTGATAACTATCGGGAGAGAGGGCTTTTGAAAAATCTATTGATGCAAAAGACCTTTCGCCTTTTACCTTTCAGCTTTTACCTTTCCACTTTAAGCTTTCTGCTTTTAGCCTCCTCCTGCCATTTAAACCCGGATGTACAAAAGCCGGGCGAAGGCTACCTGCAGGGCGAATGGCAGCAGGACTCTGTAACAAATCAAAAGCAATTGCTTAGCTATTCATTATATCGTCTTAAATTTAGCTGCGATTCTTTTTACGTGACTATAAAATCTTTCAGCAAAGTAAACACGGGCTCCGATAGCTGTATGGATTCGGGCCACTGGACAGAATATTGCAGAGGCGTCTACCAGCAACGGCACGACACCCTACAGTTAAAAGGCCAGTTTTGCAATGCCGATTTTACTGTTAAAGATGATAAAGGTTGTTTCCGGTCGGGTGACTATGACGAGACCTTTAAAGTCGGTAAAAAAACGGATTCGCTTGTTCAATTTGCAAGTACATCAAACGTGATACCAATAAATGCACATTTAATAAAAAGGATATCCTGCAATCCAAAACCGATTTAATATTAATATGAAAAAACAAAACTTTTTAAAAAAGCTGTTGCTAATTATCGCCGTAATTTATGCACCGCTTCAATCTATGGCCTGGGGCACAGAAGGCCACCGTATTTGCGGGCAAATTGCCAGCAGTTATTTAACGCCAAAAGCACGCAAAGCCATTGAGGCCATTTTAGGCACGGAGTCGATTGCCCTTGCCAGCAACTGGGCCGATTTTATAAAATCCGATCCTGCTTTTTCCTATTTATCGCCATGGCATTACATTGATTTTGATAAACCCTACAGCTACCCGGAAATGGTTGAATTTTTAAACCATGATACCAATGTGGATGCTTATACCAAACTGCAATTCCTGATCACGGAATTAAAAAAGAAAGACCTTAGCAAAGAGAACCAATTGCTTTACCTGCGTATGCTCATTCATATTATTGAGGATGTACACCAGCCTATGCATGCCGCACATGCGGATGACAAAGGTGGTAATGATTTTAAAGTAAACTGGTTTAACAACCCAACCAACCTGCACTCAGTTTGGGATACGCAGCTGATAGAATTTCAGCAATTAAGCTATACTGAATATACTGCGGCAATTAACCATACCACCTGGGCGCAACGTAATGCATGGCAAAAAGCGCCTATCAGCCAATGGCTTTTTGAGTCGAACCAGATAGCCGAAAAACTATACACCGAAATAAAACCGGGCGATACCCTGAACTACAAATACAACTTTAACCATATTGATATTGTTAACCAGCAATTGTTAAAAGCAGGCGTAAGGTTGGCTGGGATTTTGAACCAACTGTTTGGATAAAGTTTTGTTGAAATGTTGCAAGGTTGAAATGTTGTAAAGTTATTTATAAGCGCTTCATTACGCGCCTCCCAACCTTCTAACATTTCAACCTTCCAACATTTCAACTTTACAACCTTCCAACCTTCTAACACCTCCACATGAAAATCCTAATGGTATGCCTCGGTAATATTTGCCGTTCGCCACTGGCGGAGGGTATTATGCAGCACCTGGCAAAAGAAAACGGGTTGGATTGGGAAGTAGATTCCGCCGGTACAGGTAACTGGCATGTCGGCCAGGGCCCCGACCATCGCTCAACCCGCACAGCGCATAACCATGGCATCAATATCAGCGGACAAGTTTGCCGCCTGTTCCGCGTAAGCGATTTTGATACTTTCGATCACATTTTTGTAATGGACAAAAACAACCTCAGCGATATACTGGCCAAAGCAAGAAATAAGGAAGACGCCAAAAAAGTAAAGCTATTGCTGGACGATAAAATAGTACCCGACCCTTATTATGATGATGAACAGTTTGAGCCGGTGTTTAAAATGATTGAGGAGGGATGCAAGGAGACTATCAAACAATTACGCCCCGGTTAAATTCGTCTGTTGACAGCCTTATTTCAATTTCATTTTTAGGTTAACCGGGTTCTTGTCCCGTTAGGGACAACCCATTTGTAGCGCCAATCCAACCCATTCTTATTGCCCCGTCAGGTGGCAACACGTTCGCCAGGGGTTGCCGCCTGACGGGGCAATAAGACTTTATTATTTCTTTCCTACAAATGTTTAGCCCCTAACGGGGCATTCTATTGTGGACAAATGGCAATTGCCTCCTAAAAAGTTTAGACGATAGCCGATGCTTTTTCTTTTCTAAAAAACGCCAGCTCCTCCCCATCCCTTAACAAATTATCTACACGAGTAAACCCCGCTTTTTTAAGTACGCGTTGCGAACCCATGTTAGGCAATTCGGTTACGGCAACAATTTCGGTGGTATCTGTGCCGGTAAAACCATGTGCAACCATCGCAGTGGCCATCTCGGTGGCAATACCTCCGCCCCAATGCTTTCTGTCGAGGCTGTAACCTAATTCAAGTTTACCCGGTTCATTATTAAATGGCCGCAGCAAGCAGCTGCCCATAAAACCGCCATCGGCCTTGTTAAAAATACCCCATATACCCGATTGTTTATCAACGACATATTGTTCAAGCGCTTTATGGAAAATCCCGATACGCTCTTCCCTGCTGCGTTTCGGGATGTATAAAAGCACAATCTCATCATTAAAATGGTTTAGATAGGTATTTTCTTCTTCCGGTAAAAACTCGCGGACAATTATGCGTGGCGTTTGTGTAACGATGTTCATATTTTTAAATGTAAACGTATGTATTCAAGTCCTCTCCTTTGGAGAGGATTTAGGTGAGGCCTTCACAATCCTAAAAAACGGCAAATCGGCGCCATGCCAAAATATATTTCCATCCCTCACCAACCCGGCTTTCTGTAATACATTTTGCGATGCTATATTTTCGGGATGTGTGCAGGCGCATATTTCGGTTAGCCCTATATCTTCAAAACCATAAAACACCAATGCCTTCGAAAGTTCGGTAGCAATGCCTGCGCCCCAATATTTGGGGTTTAATACATAACCCAACTCAATGCGGGTTGGATCGGAATCCGCAGGTTTAAGGATACAAACACCTATAAATTCATCATCAATAGGGTTAAATACGCCCCAGCGCCCAAGGCCGGGGCTGCTTTTATAGCCTGCCAGGGCTTCGGTAAATTGTTTCAGCGTTTCATCTTCGCTCCGCTTAGTTACATACCGGGTTACCCGCTCATCTTTATACAGGTTCACCAATAGTATTTCTTCCTTTGGACAAAATTCACGAACAATTAAGCGGGGCGTTTGTACGATGATGTTCATATTCACAAAATTAACTAAGATTGATAGGATTAGAGGATGGCAGGATTTTATTTACAGGCTATTGACCGTCATCATCCTAAAATCTTGTTAAAATTCACTTCATTAATCCTGCGTATCCTTAAAATCCTTAAAATCGTGTTAACTTTGGCGCTTATGGCATCCATCAAACCATCCGTACCAAAAGGCACCCGCGATTTTTCACCAACCGAAATGGTGAGGCGTAATTTTATTTTCGATACCATTAAGAGCGTTTTCCGCAAATATGGCTATCAGCAAATTGAAACGCCGTCGATGGAAAACCTTTCTACATTGACTGGTAAATATGGCGATGAGGGGGACAAGTTGATATTTAAGATATTAAACAGCGGAGACTTTTGGAATGAAGCAGAAAGCAGAAAGCTCAAAGATGACAGCTTTGAATTTACTTCAAAAAACCTTCTTTCACTTATCTCAGAAAAAGCTCTCCGCTACGATCTCACGGTTCCATTTGCCCGTTACGTAGTGATGCACCAGAATGAGATCACGTTTCCGTTCAAACGTTTCCAGGTACAGCCGGTTTGGCGTGCAGACAGGCCGCAAAAAGGCCGTTACCGCGAGTTTTACCAATGCGATGCTGATGTGGTAGGTTCCGCTTCATTGTTAAATGAGGCTGAATTTGTGATGATCTACGATGAAGCTTTAAGCAAGCTTGGCTTAAAAGATTTCACCATAAAAATCAACAATAGAAAAATACTATCGGGCATCGCCGAAATTATAGACAAAGCTGATAACATTATCGACCTTACTGTTGCCATTGATAAGCTTGATAAAATTGGCCTTGATGGCGTGATAAAAGAGCTGATGGAACGCGGCTTTACCGAAGCTGATATTGAAAAAATAAAACCGGTTATATTGCTTGAAGGCTCGAATGAGCAAAAGCTCGAAAGCCTGCGCCTGGCCCTGATCGGTTCAGACACGGGTTTAAAAGGCTGCGAAGAAATTGAAACCGTATTAAATTATATCGCCGGCTGCAAACTGCAAACTGCCAGCTTAGAACTTGATATTACTTTGGCCCGCGGCTTAAACTATTACACCGGCGCTATATTCGAAGTAAAAACAAACGAGGTGTCCATGGGCAGCATCGGCGGCGGCGGCAGGTACGATGACCTTACGGGGATGTTTGATGATAAAAACAAGCTAACAGGTGTGGGTATCTCCTTTGGCGCTGATCGTATTTATGATGTGATGGAAGAATTGAACCTGTTCCCGGCTTCTTCAACACAATCTACCAAATTATTGATTTGCTGTTTTGATAAAGAAGGTGAAAAATTTGCATTACCTATTTTGCAGCAATTACGCCAAAAGGATATTAATGCCGAACTATACCCCGCAGGCGCTAAACTCAAAAAACAACTGGACTACGCTAACAGTAAAAATATCCCGTTCACCATCATCATCGGCAGCGAAGAAATTGAAAGCGGTTTGCTTACTGTAAAAAATATGGAAACAGGGGTGCAGGATAAGCGTACGGTTGCAGATATACTTAAAAATTTACTATAAACCCAGGGAGATCGCTTTTAAAAAGGAGGCGCCTTCGGAGCCAAAAAAATGTGCGATCCGTTTTGTCTATAAACAGGATGCTCCTATGGAGCTACAAGCGATTGGCCGCCTGACTCCAGCGGAGTCGCGTGTTTATAGAACAGAAAAATAGAAAATTCAGGCTCCAGGGGAGCCCCCTTGCGATTTCATTTTAAAAGCGATTTCCCAAGTTATACTAAAAAGGATAGTCAGTCCCCGAAAGGGTACCTTACAGTTTATTTGAATTTCCATTTCATTACGGCCTCTACCTTATTCTGCACGTGCATTTTAAGGTAAATATTTTTGATATGCTTTTTTATAGCATGAACCGTAACATCCAAAGCAGCGGCGATCTCTTTCACCAGCTTCCCTTCGGCCATCAGGTCGAGCACCTGTTTTTCGCGCGAGGTAAATATTTCATTCCCGTCTTTTATTTGCGATGGTTGAAAATGGTTTATTATTTTTCGTGCGATACCAGGGCTCATAGGCGAACCGCCATTATGTATCTCTTTAATCGAGTTGAAAATTATTTCGGGCGGGGCGCTTTTTAGTAAATAACCCGTAGCGCCTGCATTTAAGGCTTCAAATATTTTTTCGTCCTCCTCAAACACGGTCAGTATCATAAACTGGATGCTGGGGCATTCAACCTTTAATTTGCGGATGCATTCGATCCCGTTCATCCCTGGCAGCTGAATATCCGTCAAAATAACATCGGGCAAAATTTCGGGCACTTCCAGCATGGCGCTTTCGGCGTCTTTCCATATCCCGGCAAGCTGTACCTCGTTGGATAGCCGGAGCAACGATGCCACGGCCGTACTGTAATTTTCAGTGTCTTCAATAAGCCCAACGGATATCATTAGCCAAAAATTAAATCGGTTGAAAGTACGGTTACATTTATCATAAAACAACTACCCGTTTGAGTACCTGTCCAGCCCAAACTCAATACTGATCGATGCACCGTCGTCATTAAAAAATTTAAACCTGCCATTGATCTGTTCCATCCTGCGTTGCATATTTTTAAGCCCGTTGTTAAAAAAATGGCCATCCTGGGTATCCGGAAAGCCCTTTCCGTTATCTTTTACACTGATAATAAGTTTATGCGGGTGCAGCTCAACCCTGAGTTCAACATAATCGGCATTGGCGTGCTTTATTACATTGTTAAGCGCTTCTTTTATACTTAAATAAATATTACGCCTTATTACACCTTTAAGCGCAACATCAGGTATTGACGACGGGAAAATGATTTTGGTACGATAGGGCAGCGGCTCAAATAACTGTGCAAAATATAGCCTTATAAATATCAGCAAGCTTTCAAGACTATCGTTAACCGGGTTTAACGACCATACTATTTCTTTCATCTGGGCTACGAGCCCATCGCCAAGGGAGGCAACTCTTTCAATATCGGAATATTCGGCCTTACCGCTGAGCTTTGATTTAAGCAGGTTTATATAAATAAGCATAGTTGAAAGGCCTGTGCCTATATCATCGTGCATATCACCACTGATGCGCTGCCGCTCGGCTTGCACTGCCAGTTGTTTTTCATGCACCTGCTTCTGCTTCTTTTTGTTATTGCGTATATAAACAATGAGGTATGAAATAACCGCAGATAGCACAAAAAAGCCTATCAATATATTAAGCACAAGCGCACGGTTTTCTGCTTCAGTTTGCTTTAGCCTTTGTTGTTGTTTCAGTAATGCGATTTCTTTGTCTTTCTTATCACCTTCAAAGCTGCTCCTTACCTGTTCAATAGCACGGGTTGTTTTCTCGTTAATTATTGAATCTTTAAGCACCGCATATAGTTGCTGGTAATGGTAGGCCCTATCATACCGTTTTTGCAGTGCATATGTCTTTGAAAGACCGTTGTAAGCATCGCGTATGTCTTCACGATGCAGTATTGCTTTTGACAGTGATAGCCCCTTATTTAAAAATTGCATCGCATGTTTATAGTTCTTTAAAGCCATGTACACCTCACCAATGTTAACATAGTAGCTTGCGAGATCATATTGGTTAAACGATGGGGGATGACGGCCATCATTATAATTAAGTCCGTTTAACGCGTACTGAAGCGATAACTGATAGCGTCCCTGCATCTTATATAAATTGCTTATTTTGAATAAAGTGTAGGATATCCTATCACTTTTATCCGACTCGTTATTTTTATAATTATTTTTTTTGTAGACAATTTCCCTGCTATTCATCCTTTTATAGATGTCCAAAGCGTCAAAAAGGTATTCAAGGGAGACTTTGTAATCATTTTCGAGTAAATAAATATCTGACATGCAGTTATAAGAATCTGCCAATACCATCAAATTGTCCATCTCCCTGGCCAGGTTTAAGTATTGCCTGTAATATTTTATCGCTTCTGCAGGCTTTTGCTGTTTAAGGTAAATAAAGCCCATTTGATTATTGTAATGGGCAAGCATTTCTTTATCATTTCGCTGCTCGGCTGCAACCAGGCCCTTTTGGGCAATGGTCATTGCGCCGGGGTAATTGCCGAGATAATAGTACATATTTAAAATACTTCCGTAGCTCAAATTGATATCTCCGTACAATCGGTTTGTTTCCGCAATTTTAACTGCTTCTTTATAGTAATTAATGGCCTTTGTATAGTCTTTTGTTATTTCTTCATAAACGGAACCGAACCTGATCAGCGACATAACAAGGCCGTGGTTGTATTTTAATTTGCTGGCTAATAACCATGCTTTTTGTGCAGTGGCTAACGCTGAATCAGTAGCACCTTTGCTGATCAGGAAATCGCAAAGATTTGTGTATAGGATAACCTTATTGGTGTCTTCTTTGCTTGCTGCTATTTTTTTTTGGAGCGAGGCAGTATCTTTTTGCAACGGCTGTGCCTGGGCTATTATTGAAATAAGAGAGAGGAAAAAATAGAAAACGCATACACGTATATTCATGCAAGCAGCAATTGGTTGGTTGAATATAGGGAATATGCCCGGCTAAAGGAATTATTTATTTAAATATTGCGTGTGTTAAATCGGGCTTGCAAATAGGATGCCGCTCTTTTACAACCCGATTTATAAGTTATTCCTTATGTTTTTTCTGAAAATTGCTGCTAAGCATTATGCTCATAACAGCCACGCCGGCAAAAACAAGTACCCATGTAACTGGCTGTGCAGTGCTGATGTTGCCGGCATTAAACAGCAAAAAGCCAACAACCAGGTTAAACAGTGCCCAAATAACATTTGTTACCGGTGACGAAAGCCCCTGGCCAGGTGGTTTTGAAAACGGCGTCGGGAATTTATCGCCGCATACGCCATAAACAAAATGAGGCACAAAATTAGCAAGGAACGCCCCCGCAAAAAAATCAGCTAAGTAATTATACCATTCCATAAGATAGGCTTGAGTTTGTTTCCACCGAAGTTACAGAAATACCCTAATTAACTAAGCATTCCGAAATCGAAATTCCGAAATCCCAAATCCCCCAAAATCACTCTATCTTTCTGAATTCATACGGGTTGTACTCCACAAAATCAGCCACCTTAACCTTTACCCCGGTTACCTTGCCATTTTGAACATAAAATGGGAATACTGCTTTGCCTAAAACCGGGTCGCTAAAAGTTACATAAAAACGGTTACCACCAAGGGGTTGTAAGTGGGCGTACATATGAGTATGGTGTTCAAAGCGCATTTCGAGGTCATTGCCTTCGCCCTGGTTAACAGTCATAGTCCCATACAGGTCATTTACATATTTGCCGGCGTAAGCAGTTATGGGCAAAGCGGTTGCATGGTTTAAAGCTACGGTATCGCGCAGGCGCTTGTCTGCTGTATCAGTTTTAGCTTCAGCGGCTTTAAAACCGGCAAGGGCAAC
>Ga0207038_10092_pt1 | contig 23734 bp, 25 predicted proteins | sample Alteio_BWMinCont_76_FD_153285 | JGI IMG/M metagenome (GOLD analysis project Ga0207038, IMG submission 153285) | Enriched cells from forest soil in Barre Woods Harvard Forest LTER site, Petersham, Massachusetts, United States -... | ecosystem: Environmental > Terrestrial > Soil > Temperate forest >...
CGAGGACAAAAGTGTTGAACTTCGGCGCAGCGACGGAGGAAGTCATTTCCTGGTCCATGGTATGGATATTCGCGACGGGGAGTTGCGGGTCGAGAGAGTGAATCTGCGCGACGACGGCGGAGGTCAACGAAGCGGGGTCAGTTGAGGTGCGCACGACAAGATTCATCGGGATGATGAGGTTACCGTACACGAGGTAGTCGTCCGGCAATTCGAGATACGGAAGATAGAAGTGCGGGCCGGGCTTGGAACCTAGCGGACCGTCGTTCACGTCGCCCACAATGCCAACGACAGTTCGCATCATATTGGGGAAGGGGTGCCCGAGGCGTTTGCCGAGAGCGTCCCCGCCGGGCCACAATAGCTTCGCCGTTGCCTCGTTGATGACGGCGACGGGCTGCGAACCGATGTGATCTTCCGGCGTGAAGAAGCGACCCTTGATGAGCGGAATGCCCATCGTCGAAAAATAATCGCCGAGCGCCCAGGTGACGGTCATGCCAGGCGCGCTGTCCGGACGGCCTTCGACCTGAAGGACTTCGTTATCGGCGCTTTCAAGAGGAAGATCATTCGAAGCTGCAACGGATTTCACTCCCGGAAGACTCGCTATGCGCTCAATCGATTGTTGATAGAACTGGCGGACTTGCGTGGCTTTGGAATAGCCCTCGAAAGGCAGAGGAACGCTCATCGTCAACACATGATCGGGACGGAAGCCGGGGCTGTTTTCAAGAAGCTTCGAAAAACTGCGGACCAAGAGGCCTGCTCCGATCAGCAAAATCACGGCAAGAGCGAATTCTGCGGCGACAAAAAATCCCTGCAAGCGATGACGCGCCCGACTGGGAGTTCCACTGCGACCGCTCTCCTGCAGCGAGCCCTGCAGGTGAACGGAGGAGACTTGGAACGCAGGAGCAATGCCGAACACCACAGCGGTCAGGCAGGACACGGTAGCGACGAATGCGAGCACCCAGCCGCCAAGCGAGGCGGAGTGAGGAAGAGCGAGGCTTGGAGGAACGAGAGAAAGCAGGCCGCCTGTGCCCCAGAACGCGATCAAGATTCCGACCGCACCGCCTGCGAGGGCGAGGACGAGGCCTTCGGTGAGCATCTGGCGAATGAGGCGCATGCGGGAAGCGCCGAGGGCGGTGCGAATGGCAATTTCCTTGGAGCGTGATGCGGCGCGTGAAAGAAGAAGCGTAGCGACATTGGCGCAGGCGATCAACAGGACGAGACCGACCGCGGCCATCAGAACGAGCAGGAGGATTTCGACTGGGCCAGCGACTGCTTGGTGCAAAAGAGTTAATCCAATCGCGGGGGTTACGCCGTTAAAGATTTTAACCATTGCGAGGGGATACACTCGCTTGATTTCTGCCGTGACAAGAGCAGCGTCAGCCTGCGCCTGGTTGAACGTGACGCCAGGCTTCAGTCGTGCGAGCACGCTGTGGTTGTACCCGTCGCCCCAGTCTTGCAGTTCGTCTGGCGTGAAGGCCATAGGAACCCAAAGGTCGGCGGGCTCATTGTTGTATTTCGGCCCCGGCAGTGGGAATTGGAAAGTCCTCTGCATAACGCCGATGACGGTGTAGGGAATGCGGTCCAGGTCTATGGTCTGGCCAACGATGTCTGGTCGGCCAGCGTAGCGACGCTGCCAAAAACCGTAGCTCAGAACAGCAACATGCGTGCCTGGCTTGTCCTCTTGCTCAGTATACGTGCGGCCAAGAAGCGGCTGGATCCCAAGCATTGGGAAAATCGAAGCAGAGACGCTCGCAGCGGTGACGCGTTCGGGCTCGCCGCCACCAGAGAGGTCAAAATCCTTGTTCTGGAAAGCTCCGAGCGAGGTGAAAGACTTCTGCGTACGCTCAATTACCGCGATGTCGGGCGGCGAAGCAGGGACCTCCGGGTATCCCAATGACTTGAGGCTTTCATTCAACATGACGAGTTTCGAGGGGTCTTTGAATGGCAAGGGACGAAGAAGGACGGCGTCGACGATTGTGAAGATGGCGGTGTTGGCGCCGATGCCGAGGGCGAGGGTGAGGACGGCGACGGCGGTGAAGCCGGGAGATTTGCGGAGCATGCGCAAAGCGAAGCGAAGGTCCTGAAGAATGCCAGCGAAAAAATTACTGCTGCCCTCTCCCAACGCGACGGGCTCGCGATACGAATCCCTCTCGACAGGCCGGAGATTACGGGCGAGGAAGTCTTCTCCCTTCAGTTCGTCGATAGCGGTGCGGAAAGCTGCGTCTTCAGACTGGCCAGTCACAAGGAGTTCGTGGTAGCGATCTTCAAGGTGCTGCGCGAGTTCGTCGGCAATTTCCGCTTCGCGCGTCGGAGCGAGTTTCAGCAGAGCAAGGCGACGGAGAATTTCCGGCTTCCATTCAGGCATTTTCTGCCTCCTAGCACCTACTCGTAACGCAAAGCGACCATCGGATCTACTTTCATGGCCCGGCGCGCCGGGATGTAGCAGGCAGCGAGGGCGACGAGCGTCAGCACAATCGCGACTCCTGCGAACGTCAACGGATCGTCCGCGTGAATTCCATAGAGCATCGCCGACATAAAGCGCGTGACGCCGATCGCTGCGCCAATTCCAATCGCCGCACCGATCAGCACCAATAAAATTCCCTGACCGACAACCAGCCGCAACAAATCCTTACGCTGTGCGCCGAGCGTCATGCGAATGCCGAGTTCGTGCGTGCGCCGCGCCACTTCGTAGGACAGCAAACCGTAAAGTCCGACACAGGCGAGCACGAGCGCCAGCCCGCCGAAAAAGCTGGAGAGGCGCGACATCAAGCGCTCCCGAAAGAGGATTTGGTCGATCTGCTCGGTTTGCGTGCGCACATCCGTGAGCGGCAAGTTATCGCCGGCCCGCGAAACGATATCACGCACGTTTTTCACCAGTGCTGTGGGGTTCGCGGCAGTGCGCAATTCAAAATGGGCTTCGTTGCTGACAAGCGGGGAAAATATGATGGGCGCAATGTTTCTGCGCAGATGAGCATACTTCGTGTCGCCTACAACGCCGACGATGGTGTAGCCGGGGCCGGGATTGTGAGCCTGACCATCGTCATGCCATGCGTCGCCCATGTGCAAGCCGATGGGATTTTGGTTTGCGAGATATTTCCGCGCGAAGGCCTCGTTGATAATCAGGGGGACTGGCGCGGAGTGGTAGTAAGCCTCATCCAGCGCGCTGGGTGCTGCGGGCCCAGGGGGTGAGGCAGGATTTGTTTTTGCGGCGGCTGCGTCGCGGGCTTTCTCTGCGGCGTTGGTTGCGGCGGTTGCAGCGAAATCGGCGGAAGTGAAGCTGCGTCCCGCGAGCAGAGGAATGCGCATGGTGGAAAAGAAATTCAGCCCAACGGGAAGCTTGCCGGTGTTGGCGTTCTGCTTTGGCGAGGCACCATCGACATGAACGTCGCCTGCGGACCAACCGCCGCTCAGAAGCGCCTCTTCGGAATAGCTTGCTGAGATGACACCTGGCAGCGCGGCGAAACGTTGCTGCAAATTGGCATAAAGCTGCTGCGTTTGCTGGTCGGTGTAACCGGCGAGATGGGGATCGATGCCGAAGAGCAAGATATCTTGCGAATCGAAGCCGGGATTGATGCCGTGAAGATTGCGCAGAGTGCGAACGAGAAGTCCCGCGCCGATGAGGACCACAATGGAGAGCGCGACTTGCGCGATGACGAGGGCGTCGCCGAGACGGAAGCGCCGGCCCGTATGCGCCGCGGCACGCGGAAGAGAAGAGGCGCTTTCTTTCAACGATGGCGTCAAATCGACGCGCGAGCCGCGCAGTGCGGGCGCGAGGCCGAAAAGAATTCCGGTGACCAGCGTAACGGCGATGGTAAAGGCCAGGACGCGCCAGTCTGGCGCGACGGTGAACAGAGAGGGCTCGCCGGGGCCGTTGGAAAGCAATTTGGAAATGGCGTCCACTCCCCAGACTGCGACGAGAACTCCGAGCGCGCCTCCTGCGCAGGAGAGCAAAACGCTTTCGGTGAGGAGCTGACGGAGGATACGCGCGCGACCCGCGCCGAGCGCGAGGCGTACGGCCATCTCTTTTCGCCTCGTTGCGGAACGCGCGAGCGTGAGCCCGGCGACATTGGCGCAGGCTATCAGCAACACCAACCCTACCGCGACCATGACAAGAAACAGCATGGGTGCGATCTCACTGGTTTCTCCGTCGAGGCCCGATCGCACAGGACGAAGAGTGACGACGGGGGCATCTTCGGATTTGAAGAACGGCGCGGCGTCGTGAAGAGTTTCGTTGCGGAAAATTGTGGTGGCGGCGGCTTGCGCCTGGCCGATGGAAACGCCGGGCTCAAGACGGCCGAGCATGACGACCCACCAATCGGTGGGGTCAGAGAGGCGGTCCTCGTGGCCCCACCATTCACCGCGGACGCTATCTGCGAGGGAGAACGGCATGAAGAAATCCAGCGACTTGCCCGGCGTGAGATTGGTGAAAAGCGGGTCGGCTACGCCGACAATCGTGGCAGTGGTGCTGTCGAGGCGAACGGTCCGGCCAATGGCGGAGGGAGCGGCACCGAAGGCGCGAACCCAATAGGCGTAATTCAAAACGATGACGGGCGACGCGGAGGGCGAATCATCCGAGGGGGCGAGCGGGCGGCCAATGAAAGTCTTGACGCCGAGGGTGGAGAAAAAATCGCCGGAAACGTACAGGCCGCGGACCATGTTGGCGGTGCCGTTGCCGCTGAGGTCGACGCCAAGCGGGCCGGCAAAGGCCACGAGGCCGGAGAAAGCGCCTGCTTGGGCGCGAACGGTTTTGAAAAAGGGTATGGAGAAGGAGCAATCGCCGATGCCAGTTTGATCTGCGCAATCGCCGTAGCTGCTGTGGCCTTGAAGTTTCGGGTTTGCGCGGGCGCTCCAATTGAAGACGACGAGTTGCGCCGGGTCTTTCACCGGTATAGAACGCAAAAGCACAGCATCGATGAAGCTGAAGATGGCGGTGTTGGCGCCGATGCCGAGGGCGAGAGTGAGAACGACGACAGCGGTGAAGCCGGGGGATTTGCGCAGCATGCGCAGGGCGTAGCGAATATCCTGAAGAATGCCAGCGAAAAAATTGTTGCCGTCCTTGCCCACCGCGATGGGTTCGCGATACCAATCCGTCTCGACGAGCCGGAGGCCTCGCGCGAGCAAGTCTTCGCCCTGTAGTTCGCCGATAGCGGTGCGAAAAGCTGCGTCCTCGGATTGGCCAGTCGCAAGGAGTTCCTGGTAGCGGTCTTCGAGATGCTGCGCGAGTTCGTCGCCAATTTCCGCTTCGCGCGCGGGCGAGAGTTTCAGCGGAGCAAGGCGACGGAGAATTTCCGGCTTCCAGTCAGGCATTTTCTGCCTCCGTGATGCGATTGATGCCGGCGACAAATTCGCGCCAGCCGCGAAGTTGCGATGCGAGGACTTTCCGTCCTTGGCGAGTCACACGATAATAACGGCGGCGACGCTGTCCACTTTTTTCAACCCAGCGGCCATGCAGCCAGCCGCGTCGTTCCAGGCGGTAGAGCATCGGGTAAAGCGAGGCCACGTGGAAACGCACTGCGCCGCCGGAGCGTTGCTCGATGAGTTTGCTGATCTCGTAGCCGTGGCGCGGGCGCGCTTCGACCAGCGAAAGAATCAGCAGTTCGGCGCTGCCTCTTTTCCATTCCGTTTGTGAAGTTGTGCTCTCCATATATGGCATCGCAACATATTGAACGACGGTACGGACTCAGAGTCAAGTGAATGTTCGCATTCACAGCCTACAAAGCCCTGGTACGGAGGCCTCTGGATGCGCGCGATCCCGGCCAAATGGTGAACCTTACATTGACGCTGCAGTCCGACGTGAACGCTTGGCAGTTTAGCTAGATCATCGCTTTGAGCTTGTGGTTGCCGCAGTTCAGGGAACTGTAAACGATGCCCGTGGGACCCCGCCATTTCAAGCTGACCCAGACACAGAGTACAAGTAAGCCGAAGCTGGCGTTAACCGCATTCTGGCGGCACACCTCCCCATCGCGGTCGCCTGAAAGCGTCAATGAGCTTGTCGGAACGTCGGGGACACAGATGCCACACTTCTTGGCGTAGGCGAGCACCGCATTTAGAGTTCCGAGCAAATTAAGGACGCTCTTTCCGGAAGCAGAGCGGAGAGTTCGGTAACGAATCGCTGGAAGTGTCGGAATGTCGATGCCCATGAGCGCCATCGACCCGAATCGAGGGAGCAGATGCGCGTTGAGGTGAGAGTGTCTTTGACGCACGGTTGAGATTGACGGTTGTGGGGCGACATCGCGCATACAGGTCTTGGCGACTTCTTCAAAAGTTTCGCAGACTGACAGGTCCACACGCCGCGCGACATCAACTGGACCGGGCCAGAAATGTGACGCCAGAGGATCGGCAGGCATATGCATTACGGCTGGTCCAAGCATGCCGTCAGCGCCAACTCCAGGGCATCGCCGTCACTGACCACCACGGCATGCATTTGTGGAGTGTGATAAGCGTGTTACACGTTATTCGCCTTTTGTTCGCTCCTGTGGTATTCTCCAGCTTGGAGAAATTATGAAGTCCATTTTGAGTCTCAAACCAGTCGCCCAATCACGCAAAGGCGTCGAATACGGAAGCGGGCCAGTCATGCTGTATGAAGTTGAGGGATTGCCGGAAGGTCGAGCGATTTCGATCCGAAAGGTCCGTGCTCAGTCGCAGGAACCTGTCTGGCAGTTCGGCGTTCACTTCAAAGGATATCCAACGAGATGGACTGGCGCGTTCAAGACGGCGGACGAAGCCCTGGCCCAACTCCAAGAAAATCTTGACGAAGCGGATGTAGAGGTCGGGGAGATAGCTCAATGACCACAGCGCGGGGGTAAGAGTTGGAGAAGTGGGGACCTCAGATGCAGAAGTATAGGAACATAATACTTTTGGCGCTCCTCTGCGGCGTCGTCTTTTCGGCTTCATGCATCATGTTGCTTAACATTGCTGTGCCGATTTTGCCCGCACTCCTATCATTCTTCCTGCTCCCAGGGGCTTTACCTGTCGCTCTTTTGACGAAGTCCGGAGAATTCGGTCCGCCGCTGACAGTCCTCGGGGCAAATTCGCTGGTTTATTCTGGTGTCGCCTATATCTTGATTTCCATGCGTAGCCGAAATATCGGAACGGCATGGATACGTCCCGTGACGATTAGACTGGCTCTCCCGACCCTGGTCCTTCTCTGTTCGACATGCGTGCCGACGCTCAATCCGCTATGGCCTCGAGGTATGAGCGAATTGGCAACCCAGGAAGCCCAACTTCAGGCGGCTCTTCCATTGGGCACAGAACTGACCCAGGTTCGATCTGTTTTGCGATCAAAAGGAATACGGTTCGGCGAAGAAATTAGACCGTCTGAAGCGGTCCTTCGTGAACGAGATGGCCGAAGACTCACCGCGGTCGCGGGTGATCAGATTCTATCGGCTCGGTTCCAAACGGGAGCCACGGTATTCCCTTGCGGTTATAAGATGGAAGTTTTTCTCCTTTTCGGAGGCGATGACAAGCTGAAAGATCGATACATTCATCGCCTGCGCGTTTGTCCGTGACACCACGCGCCGAATCGGGCATAGACGATAAATCCGAAAGCTTCAAAAATGGAGACCCTATTTCTCCCAACGGAATTTTCCCTCGGAAAGATCACTATATATCCGCCAGGTGAAACGGAAAATCCACAACAGCTGAACGCGCAAGGAACTGTACATGTTCCGAAAGTGGCGAAGCTTTGTCTTGATGTCAGCCAGGAACTGTATGCCGCATTAAGAAACTCGTGAAAACTACGATGTTGGACCCAAACCTCAAAGTGGCTTGATTCTGACGTTTGTATTAGAATCAAAACAAATGCGTTGCGCGGTTCCCCGGTAGCTCAATGGTAGAGCATTCGGCTGTTAACTTAATACTCATCCGTTGATTCTGCACCGTTTAACCCCGAAAAAGCTGCCTAAAACCGGGCCTAGTTGGAGCCAATGTTGGACCCAAGAAGGCCCCGGCTCGCATTCTGCCGAGCCGAGGCTTTTTCTTTCGCTACTGCCATTCTGAACATAGCCGAGAACCGAAGGATTCGCTGCGAACTTTCCAGAGTGCCGTACCCCCCATCCAGAATTTGATCGGTTCGGTCAACACTAGCGTTTCCCAATACTAATCTGGCGCGAAACTCCCTCCGAGTCGACTTTTGGCTGGGAACAATTCCCAGGTTGACCGCCATCCGCACATCTCAATGAGTGTAATCGCCGGTTTGCGCCAGTCATCCGCCTAAAGTACCCTCTGAGTGTCACTCCATGATGCAGATTTCGCTTCGATCCTGCGACCTTGTACTGGTCGAACAGGCGATGCAAAATCCGACCGCTCTTGAAGAGCGCCTCGGGGCCGCATCGCGAGCGGCTGGGAGGACTTCGCGGGTGCCATGAGAGTGGCGCTGGACAGCATGCGCACGTAGCCGCACGAGCACTCTGAATACCTGCGCGGCGCTTTTGGCGCTTTCGCTTATTACAAGCAGATACGAAATCGTTATCAACCTCTGTCGCGTGAGTTGGTTGAAGACAACAAACAAATAAACAAGAAAATCTATGACTTGGAAAGCGAACACGCTGACAGCTCTCATACTCTTTTTACTCATCGGCTCGGGAACAGCGCTCTCCCAGTTTCCTCCGTTCCAATTTCTGCAAAAGCCTGGGCCTTATCCCGTGGGCCTGAAGGTGGTGAATCAATACGATCCCTCACGAAAGTTTCCGGCTACACCCGATCGTCCCGAAGCACATGGACGACAAGGAAGCCGTCCTCTGCAGACGCTCATCTGGTATCCAGCGCTGCAAAGCAGTAGTAAGCCAATGACAGTTGAAGATTATGTGGAGTTGGCGGATAGAGAGATTCACTTTGACACGCCTGACCCGGAGCACAACAAATGGCGCAGACGATTGAAGAGTTCCTTCGATATTTCTCTGTGGGCAGTGCGCGACGCGAAACCGGTTGAACAACGCTACCCGGTTGTCATTTACGCTCCCAGCGATTCATCCATTGCCTGGGAGAACGCTGATTTGTGCGAGTACCTCGCAAGCCATGGCTATATCGTTCTTGCCACTCCTTCATTGGGACCGTCGACGCGCGATATGACTGACGACCTGGCGGGGATTGATACGCAAGCTCTCGACATCTCATTTCTTATTTCTTATGCAAATGGCCTGCCTGATACGGATTCATCGAAGGTCGCCGTGGTGAGCTTTAGTTGGGGAGGAATATCGAGTTTGTTCGCTGCTGTGCGGGACCCCCGCATTCAGGTCTTGGCTGAGATGGACGGCAGCATGCGCTACTATCCAGGACTTGTCGCAAGCGCTGGAGACATTCATCCAGAGCAGTTGAAGATGCCACTTCTGTTTTTTACCGCAAACGCTATGAGTTACATTGAGGATCTTGATGCGTACCATGGCCCGCCCAATGAAAGAATAGGACGCAGCGTTCTTAACGCATGGACACACGGAGACGTCACAACTGTAAACATGGTGGGCATGTCCCATCCTGAATTCTGTTCGATGTTTCAGCGCATGAAGAACGCCGAAACATTCGCGGAAGATCAGGTCGCAGATTATGGACGGGAAGACGCAAATACAAGTTATTCATGGGTTGCACTTTACATGCTTCAGTTTCTGAATGCCTACGTCGAACATGACGCTTCGGCGATGGCGTTTCTGGGGAGAACTTCGGCTGAAAACGGCGTCCCCAGGCACATCATGGAAATCAGATTCAACCCGAAGTCGTTTGCCGAGATAATGCGATCGGCAGCTCGAACGGGAGAAGAGAGCGCGTGGAAAGCGTTCCAGAGTTTCGCTGCCAATCCCATGCACTGTTACATGACTGGAGAAGAGAGGACGATAAATAGGCTTGGCTATGCCTTCCTTCAGGAAAAAGACCCTTCGTCAGCCGTCGTGCTGTTCAAATTGAATACAAAGGCCTATCCCGATTCCGCGAATGCGTGGGACAGCCTTGGAGATGGTTACGAGGCGACGAACAATATCCAAGATGCGCGGATGGCATATGCGCGGTCTGTCGAGTTGAATCCTGACAATGAGCATGCGAAGGGGGAGCTGGTTAAATTGCGCAAATAGCGTCTACGATATAAGAGAAAACTGGTACTTGACCTGGTGTCACTCGATATTGTGAAGGTGTTTCTGGGGAGCGCCTTAAGCAATTGTCGGGAACTCTTATCGCACCCTAACCAGAGCTGATACGCAGTTTCGGGTCTAGAGGTGTCAGAAATTCTCCAATTCCGATTACTTCCTATTTGCCCATGATACTTCCGTAGTGGGCAACGGCAAACAGAGATAGGCAAGGAACGCTGCCAGAGAGCCGCACGACTATTGCGGGAGACCCGTTTTATAGAGAATGGCTTTGTGGCGCGGGTCAGGGCTGTAGGGGTCGTATACTGGAGCGCCTTTGCACCGATAACTGCTTGCCTTTAACAGTGGAATTATTTCGTCAGCTTGCCTTTTTCATTCTGAGCTGCAAGCCCATATCGTATTGCCGCTTCAAGCGTATCGATGTTTATATCCTCTAGAGCTTTAAACCGAATGCAATATCCGGTCACGCTCGCCTTGCCTAGTTTTTTTCCATACGTTTTCGCTAAGTACTTCTTATCTTTGAGATCAAGAATATAGACAGAGATTCCGGTTTTGTTTCCGCTCACACCAATTTGAAAAAACTCTCTACTTTTTCCATTGGCATATTTTATTGTGTGAAATCCATATCCAATCGTAGGGTTGGAAACAGTATGATTTTTGCTGTCTTTACCATCGAAGAACCATAATTTGCATTCTGGTGACACTTGAAGTGTGAGCCGATGCAACTCTCGCATGTCACTGCGTTTTGGCTCCGGTTGGCTGGTAATATACTTCTTGATTTGTTCTTGTACGTTCATCTGTTCTGCTCCCCGTTGCGCGTACGAGATTATACGACGTTTAATCCTTCTCCCCCTTGCAAGGGCGGGCGGCCCTGACCGTTGAGGTCACTCGACTGCGAGGGCGCCCCGCAAGCCGTTGTTGCGTGGGGGCTTTTCAGAATTCCCAAAGGCTTGAAATGTGTGGAGCGCCGAGAAGCGGGCAGAGGGGCTGGAGTAGATGCACCCTAAGCCGAGTTCACATTCCGGACATATGTCAGCAATCCTTACCTAATCGCATTACATCAGAGTTGCCCGTGATCCGACCGTAGATCGCAGACCACGCGTTATTCGTACCTCAGCGCTACCATCGGATCAACCCGTGTCGCACGTCGCGCAGGGATGTAGCTAGCCAGCGCCGCCACGCCGATCAGCAGCGTCGCGACACTGAGAAGGGTCGTGGGGTCGTTGACGCCAACTCCATACAGCATGCCGGAAAGGAAGCGTGTCAGCAGCAACGCTCCGACTGTTCCTACGACGACTCCGGCGATCGCTAGCATCATTCCGTGTCGCACCACCAGATGCAGAACATCCTCGCGTTTTGCGCCCAGCGCCATGCGGATGCCAATCTCGTGCGTGCGCTGGTTGACCGTATAAGATATCAGCCCGTAAATGCCAATCGCCGCCAGGCCCAAGGCGAGCGCCGCAAAAACAGCCAGCAGTGCCATCTGGAATCGCCGGCCCGCCACCGAATCGTCCACTACCTGTTGCATGGTCTCAACCTGGAACAACGGCTGGTCTTTGTCGACCGCCATCACCGCTTGCCGCACCGCCGCCGTGAGCGCCGCCGGCTGCGTCCGTGTGCGCACAATCAGCGCCATGTATGGCACAGGCGCCTGCAGCAGCGGAGCATAGACTTCGGGGCGCCCTGCTTTAACCAGCCCGTCCTCCCGCACATCCCCGACAATGCCGACTATCTGTCTCCAAACGGGCGCGCTGCCGTCTTCGAGCTTCACCCGTTTCCCCATGGCGTCTTCACTCGGCCAGTACTGGCGTGCCGCGGCCTCGTTGATGATGGCCATCGGCAGCGAGCTCTCATTGTCCGCCCACGTGAAGGTTCGCCCGCGTAACAAAGGGATTCCCATCGCTCGGAAATAGTCAGGAGTGATCTTCGGCCGCTCTGTTTCAATCTTTTCCTCGTCCCGTACAACAGGGTGGCCCTCGATGGAAACTGGACCGGTGTCGTTCGTCAGCATCGGCGCTGAGTCCGCCGCTCCTGCACATTCCACTCCGGGTAGCGACGCTATCCGCTCCATCACTTCGTAAAAGAACTGGGCTTGCCGCCGCGGCTCTGGGTATTTGGAAGGCGGCAGCATCACGAAGGCCGTCAAAACGTTCTTCGCATTGAAACCAGGGTCAACCTGCTGCACCCGCACGAAACTCCGCACCAACAGACCGGCACCCGCCAGCAGCATCAGCGCCAATGCCATCTCTGCCACCACTAAAACGTTACGAGCTCTGGCGCGCGTAGCGCCACTAGTCAACCGGTTGCAGGATTCCTTGAGCGATCCTCGTGAATCCGTCCCTAACCCTTGTAGCGCGGGCGCGACACCGAAAATCAGTCCCGCTGCTAGCGTCAGCGCAGCGCTGAAGATCAGCACCCGCGGGTCCATCGTTGTCTCGTTGAGGCGCGGAATATCTGGGGCCAATCGAATAAAAAGATGCAAGCCCTCGTAGGCCAGGAGCAGCCCGGCCACTCCGCCGAAAACAGCCAGCAACATGCTCTCCGTCATGAACTGCCGGATCAGGCGCCCGCGTCCTGCTCCCAGCGCTTGCCGCAACGCCGCTTCCCGCTGCCGCACGGCTCCACGGACGAGCAGCAGATTCGCCACGTTCGCGCACGCGATCAACAGCACCAGACTGATCGCACCGAGAAGGATCTGCAGCGCCGGCCGCACCTCGCTCCCGACCTGTCGTTGCCAACTGACTACCTTCACACCCAGGCCGCGGTCCGCATCGTACTTCTCGGCAAGTCCATGACTGATGGCATCCATCTCGGCTTGAGCCTGCCCCAGCGTCACGCCGGGCTTTAGCCGCGCGACGGTGTAGTAGTTATTGCTCACGCGCTCGTCGCGGCTTGGATCGGGTGCGGGCGGAAGCCAGGCATCGACTCGATACGACGCGCGAATGTCCGGCGGAAATCGAAAATCAGTCGGCATCACCCCGATCACGGTGTAATTCTCTTGACCGACATTCACTGTCCGGCCGATCACAGCGGGATCTGACCCGAACCGTCTTTGCCACAGGCCATAACTCAAAAGGATCACGTGATCGTGGCCCGGCTGATCTTCTTCCGGCAGGAATCCCCGCCCAAGTATCGGGCGCACCCGCAGCAGCTCGAGGAGTTGCGACGAGGTGATGACTCCGAGCAGCGACTCGGGATGATCGCTGCCCTTGATGTTAATCACCCAGGTTCGCGTGGTGGCCATTTCTTCGAATACAGTGTTTTGGCGGCGCCAGTCTTCAAATCTGGGATATGCCGTCCACATACCCCAGTGGTCTGTGTTCGGATTGGTTGACCAGAGCTGTACCAGTCGATCCGAATCAGGATAGGGAAGAGGCCGAAGGAGCACAGTATTTACAACACTGAAGACCGCCGTGTTTGCTCCAATTCCCAAGGCCAGTGTCAACACCGCCGTTATCGTGAACGCGGGGCTGCGCCGCATCATCCGCGCGGCGTATCGCACATCTTGAAACAGCGTTTCGAGCAAATGGCCGGCACGAATTTCACGGACTTGTTCCTTTACTTGCTCAACGCCGCCGAGCTCCAAGCGTGCCTGACGCCGGGCTTCTTGCGGGTTCATGCCCGCTTGGATGTTTTCGTCCACGAGCAACTGTTCGTGGGCGCGAACTTCTTCATCCAATTCGCGCTCCTCTCCCTGTTTGTGAAGGAGGTTGCGCAGCAAGCTTGCCAAGCGAGGAAAATTCATAAGATTTCCTTCAGGAGGCTTCGAGTGTCCGGGTTATCGCCAGCACAATGCGGCCCCAGCTGGTCTCCGCTTCCAGTTGGCGTCGTCCCATACTGGTTAGTTTGTAATATCTGGCGCGCCTCTTGTTTTCCGACTCTCCCCAAGAGGCGACCAGCCATCCTTGTTCTTCCATCCGATGTAAAGCCGGGAAGAGCGAGGCGGGCTTGACTTGGAATGTGCCTTTGGTGATTTGCTCGATGCGACGGGAAACGCCCAGGCCGTGTAGGTCACCAGGCGCCAGCGCTTTGAGGATCATCATGTCCAGGGTGCCTTGCAGCAGATTGGTTTGATCGCGTGGCAAAGGTCTCTCCTATAGATCTTCTGTATGAACATAAACATAGTCTTTTGCTATAGAATGTCAATAGGAGTTAACGAGAGTTAAGTCAGATTGCAACACGAGTTCAAATGTATCGTTTGACGACATGAAAGCACGCCGCGGAGAGGTGGCAGAGCGGCTGAATGCGGCGGTTTGCTAAACCCACCTGCCCTGTTTACACTCGCTGATTTTCACCTGTTTTCAGTAATTTACGTTGCTCTCAGTTGCGCCGCAATGTCCACATTTGCAGGTTATAGTGCACCAAGAGTGCACCAAGAATTCATCATCGCAATACTTCCTCGAACCGGACTTGGACGAAGCCGCCCGCGCGGCGGACGCTACGCGTGAGGCGCTCGGAGCGGTGGTTGCCTGCTGCATTCCGGGCGCTCGTTCGAACGGCTCTCGACCAAATCAAAGCCGTTCACGGCCAGACTGAAGTTCTGGGCGTTTTCCCCGCTATGCCTGTTTCACTTGCTGTGGAGCTTGGCCGGGTTCGGTTGCCGAAAGCCGATATGCCGTGGCTTCTCTATGACCAGGTGAATGCTCGGGGTGGATTTATTCGGGCCCTAACGATTCCAGAGGGGGGAACAACAACAATGATCGTCAACTCCACGGTAAATTCGATTCTGCAGCTCATCCTGACCGAAATCGAGATTCCTCGTTCGTACAACGAGAAGGCGGTCGCACGACATCGTTCTCTCGGTGAGTGGCTTTGCCGCCCGGAATCGCCGGTGGTCGCATTCGCGCCGGTTGTTGTTCCCCAAGGGTCCTTTCGGTATGGGACCGTTGTCCGGCCCATTGTACTGACACAGAAATATGATCTCGACAACGTGACGACACTTCAGATTGCGAAAACCCGCCCGGCACCCTGCATTCGTGGAACCTAAGATTGGAGCAGTCTCTAGTCTGGTCTAGTCTGGGCTACCCGATGTACTTGAACAAGAAAGACCCAACTCGTGTGCAGGAACTGCAAGAAATGGTCATGCGGCGGGAACTGAGTTCCCCAAATCCTGCCAAGAGAGGGTAGTAATCCCCCGAAGATACCCATCTACCAAAGATAAGACCGCCCAGTGTGCCTGCTAATCCGCCAGCTACGATGGCACGTCCCCAGGCGAATTTCTTGTCCGGCCTAGACGTGCGGAATCCTCCCCGGATACCTAATCCGACGCCAACGGGCATTCCAAGGCACAGCACGTAGGCAACGAGTTCGGCGAAGTGTCCTTGGGCATCCTGGAGTCTCATTGCGAACCGTCCGGTGGTCGCTACGAAGTGAAAAAAGCCTCCGGCGGTGAGTATCCACAGAAGGAAGGAGGAACCCAAACCCCAAATCAGTCCCGCACCTGGACTCGTGGCGCGCCGGGCGAAAAAGAATCCAAAGGCAAGCCCAAACGTTAAGCCGAGCAATCCGCCCGAGAAAAGTGAGGTCTTCAGGACAGCGCTCTCGAGCAGACCTCCTAAGACGCCAAGGGCCAGGCCGAGAAGTGGCTCGATCCGAACCCAAGGGGAAAAGGGTGATTCGAACTGCGCGCCGATCACTGATTGTGTTTCTGGCATACGTCCGAACCCTACTTCAGATCAATTGTCTGAACGATGTCACGCGGGAAAAAGAGCTCGATGGTCCAGTCGATGAGTACCCGAATTTTGCGCTCTAAACCGGGCAATTTCGCAAGGTAGATTCCCCGCCAAAGGAGCCACGCGAACAGACCGGAAAAACGCAAGAATTTGCCTGGAACAAATGGAATGCGCAGTTCAGCACAGGCGGTCTGGTGGCCCACCACGCAGAGCGCACCCAGTGAATTGAAATGGAAGCCGAGCGCAGGACGTCCTTCCAGCTGAGCAAGGATGTTGCCAGCAAGAACCTCCGCCTCACGGAGGGCAAACTGAGCCGTCGGGGGGCACGGATGTCCTGACGTGGCATCGTGTACTGCGGCGCAATCTCCGATGGCCCACAATCCGGGACGACCCGGCACGGCAAGCGTGCCATCAACCACCACTGCGCCCCGCTTGTCTTTTTCAAGGGGCAGCGACTTCAACAAAGGACTCGGCGCCGTGCCCGCGGTCCAAACGAGAGTCTCGGTGTGGATATTGCCCTCACTCAGAAGGACCACGCCAGGATGCGCGTCCACGATGCGTGTGTTCAAGCGGAAGCTCACCCCACGCAATTGCATCTTCTCTTGCGCATACCGCGCTATGGACTCGCTGAGCTCCGGCAAGACACGATCCCGGGAATGAACAAGAACAATATTCAACTCATGTGGATGAATCCTGGGATAATCCGCCAAAATGCCGTGCGCGAAATCGTTCAGAGCGCCGGCAAGCTCCACCCCCGCAAAACCGCCGCCGGCAACGACAAAAGTAAGAAGCGAAGACCGAAGAGCCGGATCGGACACAAGGTCGGCGCGTTCGAACATTTCAATGACGTGATTCCGGATGCGGATGGCATCGAGCAGGCTTTTGAAATTAAATGCGAACTTTTCAATATTCGTCATGCCGAGGTAGTTCGAAATTGAGCCAAGCGCAAAGACCAACTGGTCGTAGGGAACGTCTTGCCGCGCGGGCGCTCCGTCCCTGCCCGCATCGCTACGGAGAACGACTAAACGCTTTTCGAGATCCACCTCCGCCACAGTGCCTCGAATGAACTCTGTCCGGCGGAGGGTGCTCCGCAAAGGTGTGCTGATGTGGCTGGCTTCCAGGCTGCTTCCGGCTACTTCCGCAAGCATGGGAGTAAATAGGAGTGCATTCGTGTCATTGACCAGGGTGAGGTTGATGGAAAAGTCTCCGCGCAATTTTTCTTCGAGACATTCCGCGGTGCGCATGCCAGCAAATCCGCCGCCCAAGATAACAATGCGTTTGCTCACTGAAACTGCCGAGACTGTGGAGGCTGGCTCTGGACCGAAGAAATGTTCGGCGCCGTCCTGTAAGGCCTGATTGATGATCCCCAAAGAAGCGCCGTACACCACCCAGCCGACCAAAGCAGGGAAATGCTGGCGCATCTGTTCTGCGCTCCACTCCGGCATCTGGCTGGAAAGCAGGGGAACAGCGATTACACTGATGAGACCCCATAGGGGAACACCGAGCGAGCCGCCGGCCATGAGGCTGTCCGCATAGGCTTGGCGCGTGGGCCGGAAAGCTGCGGAATAGGCCACCCCAATTACGATGCCCAGAACGGAGCTCCAAAGCCCATAGTGGAGTGTCGCTATCAACACCGTGCTGGCGAGTGCTCCACTAAAGATACCCACCGCATGCCGGCGAAACTTTAGATTCATCGAGCGCTGGTTTCAAGAAGCGATTGGATGGTTTTGTCCACCTCATCGTAACTGAGCAATCCATCAATACGTTTGACCCGCCGGCCATCTTGAGAGATCAGGATCGTTGTCGGAAGACCAACCAAACCTCCAAACTTTTCGGCGACGTCGTCATTGCCGATCAGGATCGGATAGTTCACAGGCTGGGAATTGGTACCAAGCTTGAAACGCTCCTTTTGAATAAAAGGAGCAACAGCACTCTTGCCCTCTTCGTCCATCGCCACGCCCAGAACGGTAAATCCTTGCCGTCCATATTTCTCCTGCAAGGCCATGAGCCAAGGAATTTCGACTCTGCACGGTCCGCACCACGTGGCCCAGAAATTCACGAGAACGATTTTGCCCTTGAATTGTCCGAGCGACTCCTCGTGACCCTCGAGGTCCTTTAGCGTAAAATCGCGTACACCAGACGGTGGACTGATCTGACTTCTATTTTCTGCCCGCGCATCGGAGACCCGCGTGCCCCGGCCAGCAAAATGGCCCAGGAAAATAATCGCTATAAGCACCACAAAAGTTAGTCCAATTCGTTTCATCCCAAACCGCTCCTCACGTGAATGTCTTTTGCCCTAAAGAGAAAAACGATTCAAGAATCCCAGCTTTCCCGAGATCCAGGTCAGTCTGTTCAAGAAAACCAGGCTGCCCACAAACACAAGTAATGCTCCACTTAGAACTTCGACGGCGTGGAGATAACGCCGGAATCGCTGATAGAATCGCAGGAACTCTCCAATGCCAAGAGCGGTGAGCAGGAATGGCACTGCGAGTCCCGCCGAATAAGCCGCAAGTAATAAGACGCCACGTGTGACCGTGGCGCTCGCCGCGGCTAGCGCAAGCACTGTTGCGAGGATCGGGCCGATACACGGGGTCCAGCCAAATGCGAAAGCAAAGCCAAGCAGAAAACCGCTCCCGATGCCAGGCTGTGTGTTTTTGTTACGCAGATGAATGTCACGATTCAGCCATCGGCCCATCGCCGGTCCGAAGAAACCGATCAAAGCGATGGAGAAAAAGTGAATCATTCGGAATCCGCCAAAGATCGGACCGCCCTGGAGCGACGAAAGAAAGCCAAGGACAACGAACAAGATGCCAAGCGTGATGCCGACGCGGAAAGTCAATTTTGCCAACCAACCAAGGAGGTGCAGGCCAAACAGCAGAATCAATGCGCCAGCCACGGGCGCAAGGAGAACGCGATTCTCGCGAAGAAATTGCCCGACGACGCTGGCCGAGGCGCCAAAGGAGATAAACACAGAGGAGAAGCCGGCGACGAATGCCAGAGCGGAGGCCGATAAACCGGCACGGGGATGTTGGCCTTGGCGCAATTGCTTCAAGCCGATCCCGGAAAGCATCGAGACGTAGCCGGGGACGAGCGGTAAGACACAGGGCGAGAGGAATGACACAAGCCCTGCCAGCACTGCCCCGACGATGGAAACGTCTGTCATAGCCCTTCCTAGGCGAGCGGCTTCGAATAATTTTAGGCGGTCGCGTGACCTGACGCCCAGGAAATGCCCGCGTTTATGGGATTCGGAGTAAGCTAAGAAGTTACAATCATTCCTCTTGAAAGAAGTGCGAGGGTTAGCAGAACAGAGAGCGGAGATGATCGCCTCAGGGTCAATAGCCGTAGAATAGGTCGAGGAAATGACCCCCTAGTTGCGATTCATCAATGGAGATAGGGCAATGGACGATCTGTGTGCGATCAATGCGGCCAAGAGCGAATTTCGAGACTGCTTCAACCTCTCGGATGTGTCGCGGTTACTGGCGATTGCAGATCCCGAAATGGTTAATTTTTCCGATGGCCAACCGAGTGAGTTTCGCAAGGGGGGATTGAATGCATTGAAAACTCGGCTAGAAAACCTATTCGAGCGTTTTACTGCAAAGCTGGTAGTGATCGTTATCGAGATTCGCCTTCAGGGAGACGTCGCCTATGACTACGGGTGGCATGAGTTAACGCTTACGCCTAAGGACGGCGGTCAACCAACCCATCGCAGGGATCGCTATGTGGATATATGGTGGAGAAACAAAGAAGGAAAGTGGAAGTTACGGATGTACATGGATAACCAAGATGTGGCGGACCCATTCCAGGCGGAGCACACTCTAGGGCTCGAAGCACAAAGTTACGGAGCATCCTGAATCTTTTTATACAGACGCTTGTTGAAACCTTCCGGCATCTGAAACAGCCTTCCGTCGCCAACCAGACCCACAACATTTCTGGTGCCATCCAGGACAGCATTGCAGTGCGCGCAAGTTTTGAAGTGTGCTTCCATCCTCTCGCGCATCTCAGGAGTGATCTCCTGATCGAGGTAGTTGGAGATTTCCCGCCAGACTTCGAAACAACTAATTTCAATTAGGGCCATTGGACCCTTCTTCTTTTTTCACCATCGCCTGACCTTCCGGTAGTCTTGTCCCTTTATCCAGGAACCGTCCATTCCAGGAGCCAGAGTGTCTCTCAATAGCAAGCGCGCCCGATGAAGTCGCGTTTTCACGGCCGCTTTCGATAGGCCAAGAATAATCATCGTCTCTTTGATGCTCAAATTCTGGAGATCCCTTAGAATCAACACTTCGCGATAGCAAGGGCTGAGCGAGGCGATTGCGTTTTGTATCGCTTGCCGCGTCTCGCTTTGTTCCAGTAATTCGCAAGGGATGGCCCGCCAATCCGCAAAGTCCCTTGGGTAATAGTCTCCTTCATCAGTTTGCTGCTGGTCTTCAAGGGATTCGTACAGGTGCGAACGGGCCTTCCTCAGTTTCATCTTTGCTTCGTTGTAGGTAATTTGCAACATCCAAGTGCTGAACTTTGATTCAGACCGGAAACTCGCGAGATTCGCAAAGGCCTTTAGGACGGCTTCCTGTGCGACCTCCTCCGCGTCGGCAGGATTCTTTACAACCGACATGGCCGTTGCGTAAACCATGCGCTCATAGGGCCGCAGCAATTCGTAGAAAGCCTCGCGCTTTCCGTCGCAGACGCTCTTTATGAGCTCCGCCTCGTTGGTGGGCAACTGCGAGTTTGCGGGCATGTCCGTGTTCATAAATGAACGCAGAAAACGATTTGCTACCCGAGCGGTCACTACCGTTAGAGGGCCGGAGTCTCAATAAAGACCGAGATTGCGATTACGCAGGCTTTTCTCTTAACGCAATCCCGGGCCGGGTCTCCCTCTCCAGCTCCATTAGCGCCCAGTAGCGCAAATGAAGTGATCCCAACGGGGCCTCAATAACTTGCCAAAAAAGTGCACCCGGAAGTGTGATTCGCGGCTCGCCGAAAGGTTTCTGGAGATGAGGCACACGTACGGCCAAGAACTACTCAGTCCGGGGTTGTCCGGCTGGAGAGTGCGCGTATTTACTTTGTTTTCTTTGATATACGAACGGGGCTCGTATCTTGGGGGAATCGTTTGTTCAAGCCTTCTTCGATTCTGGCAACCAGTTCGCGAGTTGTGGGCACGTCGAGTCCATGGTGCCGTCCACCGCGAATGATCGGGCCGCCCGATTGCGTCGAGCTGAGGGTCTCTCAAGGCAAAGCTGGCTGGGATGACTGGCGAGGGATTCGGGGCGCACGAGCACCGTGACGTGGTGGCCTTCGTGAGCGAGAGCCGCTCCGATCAATCCACCGACTGCACCCGCTCCCAGAATGGCGTGCTTCAAGCGGTCTCACCTCGAAAGAATTTACTTATCACTGTTCCCCATTGAAATTCGAGCTGCTAGGACACGGGAGTGACGAGCTCGACAGAAGACGTGAGTTCGATGGCCTTGTGTAATGTGCGAAAGAGCGGGCAGTGCATCGCGTAAATGCCGTGCACCCGCTCCACGGTCTCCTTTTCATTTTGTGGCGCTACAAGGTGCATCGCGACGTGAATCCGGCGGATGACCAATACACCCTCCTCCGCTTCGACCTCTCCGGTCACATCCGCGGTCAACTTTCCATTGCTGGCATCGATTTGGCGCGCTTCCAGCGCACCTCCGAAGGTACCCATCATTCAACCCGCGGTTGCGGAAATCACGTAGTCAATGGTCGAGGAGTGCGACTCTTTCAACTTTGCCGGGTCAACTTTGTAGTGCTCAGCAATGGCTCCGTGGACGCTGAAAATCACCGGCTGTGACTCGCCGGGCAAGTGGGCGATGCGGAGAGGTCCCTGCTTTCGTTCGATGCGCGACTTCGAGATATATACGACACCACTCATAGCTTTCTCCTTTTAACACTCAAGAATGGGCTCAGTTGCATCGTTCGATCGGCTACTTGTGCTGAATGGCCTCCGGAGATCGTTTGAGGTCAAGGGGAAGAACCTGTACCTCCCATCGCAACGGCACCGATGTCGGAGGGTAGCAAATCGCCTGGTCACAAGCCTGATACTTTAGCTCCCCGGTAATGAGAATGGTCCTACTGCGCGAAAACAAAGAGCGGACTGCATCCGAAGTTCGGGACGGAATTACCGTGAGATCCTGAGTGATGCGAAACTTTCCCTCGAAGACCGGGACATGTTCCTGGATGGCTTCCAAGTAGAGTATTTTGGAGGTTGGGTACATGACAGGCTGAAGCTCGATTCCTGGAATCTCCTGCAAGGTGAGCTGAATCGGCTTATATCCCTGCACACCGGGAGAATAGACGTGTACATCCGGAGGAAGCTCGATTTCGGCAATCAGGCTGACCCTGCCACCAGGTATGACGCTGCGATCTGATTGTGCGAGTGTGAGCCGGAGATGGGCCGCTTCGACGTTCTTGCTCACTTCCGCGCTCAACTCCGGGAAGAGTTTTGCAATGACATTATTTGCCGTCAATCGATCCGTGTACTTCGCTGTGAAATACTTTTCGCGAACAACACCGCTTGCGTCGACGTAGAAGAATCCGGGGTAGGCCATTCCTTTGGTCATTCCCTTCGCTTCCGTGTTGAGCACGTTGAACCTACGAATGATTTCGGAACTAGGATCGGCCAAGAGCGAAAACTCGATTTTGTGTCGCTCGGCGAAGTCTTTCAGAATGGCCGGACTATCGTAGCTAATCGCCGCCAGCTTAAGTCCCTGCGCCTCGAATCTTTGTTTTGCGCTTTGCAGCTGCACGAGCTGCGCTTTGCAAAAGGGTCACCAATCGGCAGAGCGGAAGAAGAGGAGCACTGTGCCCTTCGACCCCTTGAGCGTCTCGTTGGACTGTTCATGCCCGAACTGGTCGGGGAGCGTAAATGCGGGGGCTTGCTGACCGACCTCCAGACCAACAGAAAGAATAATGGCATGATTAGTGTCTGGATTCTCTTGGCCACTCGGAACTGCAAGCAGTCCGAGAAAGAATAGGATGGCGGCCGCAACTCTCATCTTTGCTCCTGTATCGATTTCGTTCCTTACGTTCCATGAGCGAAGCTAATTCAAAAGTCGAGCCAAGCCTACTCCGAGGACTCTTCCCACAGCCGGTTCCTGGATGATTGCCAGGATCCTCAGGCTTCCTTGAGTCCGGTTACTGAGACGAACCGTGATGTCCCGGGAGAATCTGTCAGTTCTTCCCACTGTTCCGACTGGAACAAGTTCCCGTAAGACCGCAACGTGTTTCAAAGTTCTACCAGCGTTCTCTCCTCGGCTCACATGTGATTCATCGCTATCATCAGCTATCGCCAAGAAAAGATTCGCTGACTTCGCAGAGACAGAGGAAGGCAGGGGACCTGCCTCGAGATGCAAGCTAACCTTATTGGCGCCGTCGAAACGAATCGCAGAAAGACTCAACTGTGTTTTTGGCGCGTTCGTTGCACTCTCGACGGCCTGGATCGCTCGTCGTGCGTCGCTGCCGACGAGTTCAATGTGTCCGTCAACGACCATCTGCGGCGTGTAAATGCTCCCGAGGCCAAAGTGACCCGCGTAGGCGCTTTGCCTTTCGCTGTATTCGTGCGAGGAGAAGGGATCCTTCCATCCGATATCGTTCCAATAGTCCACATGTTCACTCAGGACGATCAGCTCCGTGCCGTTTACCGGCTGGGAGCGGTCCAGCCTTTCTAACAGGGCATCGGCGGGAGGGCAGCTGGAACAGCCTTCGGACGTAAACAATTCGACTAGCACGGGAGCGCGGAAAGTATCATCAATGGCTTGCCTCGCTGCGGTGCCCGCAGCATGAGCATGTCGAAGTGAGGGTATCGCCAGAATCGAAAATGCGACCAATGCCGGAATCAGCAACCTGAAACGCATGATGTTTCTCCCCTAAGCGTTTGCCTTTTGCGAAAACGTAAAGGTTTCCTCTTCGGCCACCAAAAAGATTGGTGTTCCCCCGGAAGAGATCTTCACCGCGTGTGCCAGGGCTTCTTTCCCGCCT
>Ga0207038_10113_pt1 | contig 23635 bp, 21 predicted proteins | sample Alteio_BWMinCont_76_FD_153285 | JGI IMG/M metagenome (GOLD analysis project Ga0207038, IMG submission 153285) | Enriched cells from forest soil in Barre Woods Harvard Forest LTER site, Petersham, Massachusetts, United States -... | ecosystem: Environmental > Terrestrial > Soil > Temperate forest >...
GTTCGCGGTAGGCATAGGGCAGCGGCTGAATGATCGAGACCTTGTTGATCACATCGAGGCGGTCGGCGCCCGCAACATCAATGCCCTGGCTGAAAGCGCCCCGAACCACGACAAGAAGCCCGAAGAGGAACATCGCAACGGCAAACGAGCCGATGGTGAGGGTGGTGCGCAGCTTCTTGCGGAAGAGATTGGCGAGAATCAGCGGCATGTATTTCATGCGTGGCTCCCGGCCGCGGCTTCCAGGCCTTCTGCGAGTACGCCCTTATTGAGGTGCAAAATCGCCTGGGCGCGCTCGGCGGCGACTGGATCGTGCGTCACCATCAGAATTGTCTTGGCATATTCCTTCGAGAGCTGAGTGAGAATGTTCAGAATATCGTCGGCACTCTTGCGATCGAGGTCGCCGGTCGGTTCGTCGCACAGAAGAAAAGTGGGATCAGCCACAATCGCGCGTGCGATGGCCACGCGCTGCTCCTGTCCACCGGAAAGCTGGCGCGGGTAATGGTTCATGCGGTCTGCAAGACTCACAACCGCAAGCGCGGTCTCGACGTGCTTGCGCCGCTCGGCCTTCGAGAGCTTTGTGAGCAACAGCGGCAGCTCCACGTTTTGAAACGCAGTGAGCACCGGGATCAGGTTGTACATTTGGAAGATAAAGCCAACGTGCCGCGCGCGCCATTCCGTCAATTTATTTCCGGACATGTGCGTGATTTCGTCGCCGGAAACGGTGATGCTTCCGCGCGAGGGCACGTCGAGGCCGCCGAGCAAATTGAGCAGCGTGGTTTTTCCCGAGCCGCTCGGCCCCATGAAGGCGACGAACTCACCCTTGTCCACGTCGAGGTTGAGGCCTTGCAGGACGTGGATCTCTTCGCCGCCGCGCCGGTAGGTTTTATCGAGCCCGCGAATTTGAATCAGACTGTTGCCGTTCCCTCTGCCGTCAACTCGAACCATATCAATGGCTCCTATTTCTTGATTTCGATTGCCTGGCCGTCGCGCAGGTTTGCCGGGCCTTTCACAACCACCGTATCGCCTGCGTTAACGCCCGCGAAAACTTCAGCGTCGCTGCCACGAGTGCCGCCAAGCGTCACAGCGCGGCGCTCGAGGCGGTCTTCTTTCACAAGAAACACAATCTTCTTCCCACCATCGTCGCGCACGGCGTCCTGCGGAACTAATGCGGCAGGCGCTGCGGCGCCGGTTTTCTGGTTGGGCTCGTTGCCGAGAAATGTAACTTTGATGCCCATGTCGGGAAGTATGCGCGGGTCGAGTTTTAAAAAGGAGATGCGCACTTTCACGGTGGCTTTTTGTCGATCGGCGGTGGGAATTACGGTGCGCACTCGCGACGGAATCTGCCAGTCGGGGTAAGCGTCCAGCACTGCGGTGACGGGCTGATCGGGCAAGACGCGCGCGATGTAAGCCTCGTTCACGTCCACTTCGATTTCATTCGAGTTCATGTCCACGATTGTGGCGATGCCAGTGCGCGTGAACCCGCCGCCTGCGGAAATCGGCGAGACCATTTCACCAACTTGAGCGTCCTTGGAGACGACGATGCCCTCGAATGGGGCACGTATTACGCAATTGTCCACAGCCTGCTGAGCCTCGCGAACGCGCGATTCCGCGCCGAGCACCTGCTGTTTCGCGAGGGCAATTTTCGCTCGCAAACTGTCCGCGGCTGTGCGCGCATTGTCCAAAGTTTCCTGGCTCTGCACGCCGGCAGCTTGCAATTCCTGTGCGCGGCGCAAAAGGATCTCTGCGTTCTTGAGCTGCACTTCAAAATCGAGGATGGTTGCGTGGGACGTGTCGCGGTCTGCCCTCGCGGAATCGAGTGCGCGGCGAACATCGGAATCATCGAGCGTCGAAAGCACGTACCCTTGGCGGACGTGCATGCCCTCGTCGAAATTAACAGCCGTAACGCGTCCCGTGATCTTCGCGGCGATGGTGGCGCGGCGGCGAGGCGTGACATAGCCGCTTGCGTTTAATAGCGCCGGGCGCCCAGCGCCTGCTTTTTGTGCGACGGCGACCTCCACGACTGGTTTCTGGGTCCTAAACGCGAGCACACCACCAGCAAGGATCACGAGAACCCCGATGACAGCGGCAGCGGCGCCAAAAATTTTGCCGGCCTTGCCACCCTTGCGCTGGCCATCACCGATGCGGAGGGAGCCGAGGTCGGGGTTAGCTGAATTGGTCGATGTCGACATTAACGCCTACACTCCTGCATAGTTTGATTCAATAGAACGGTTATGGGATGCGGAAAGGGATGATGCTGGCCTGCTTCGCTGCCCCTACCGCGAATAGAACATTGTAACTTGGCTTGAGTGATTTTGCGTGGGGCACATACAAGAACGCCCGGCCGAATATTTTCGACCGGGCGCTCGTGATAGTCGAATGGCGAATTCAGATGTCCGGATCGTCCTGAGGCGAACCCATGCCGACTGGTTCGCGCCCGTTACTGCGTTACAGTTTTCACAGAGTCGCCGACTTTGAAATCCGCGCCCATCACAGCCGTGCATACGGCGGATCCATCATCCACATCGGTGACTCGAACGACGCCAACTGGATTAGCCAGACGGCGAATCACTTTGCCTGTCTCGGGGTCCTTGATTTCACGCGTCACGCGCTCGACAGTGAGCTGATCGCCAACTTTCAGGCCCACCTTGCTGCCAACGTTGAGAACAATTTGCCCGCCATCAATTGCCGCGACCAGACCGGTGACGGAAATCGTGCGGGTAGTCAGCCTGGAATTGTCCGCGATCACGCCGGCGCTTAATTGTGTGACGGCGGCCTTGACAGCTTCACCAAGAATTGTTTCCGCGAAGTCGGCGCTGCCGAAGTCCACGTTACCTGCGCCAAATCCGTGCCAATTGCTTCCACCACCTGTCATGGAGGTGCTTTCACGCGCGGATTCACCTTTTCCCTCTGCAACGCCGAGAATTTCGGCCGTGTCAATATCCACGATTCGCGCGTCGAGTGACACGATGGCCTTGCTCTTCTTGTGGGAGAAGCCGCCGACCCCGAAGCCGCCCCAGCCGCCGCCACCGCCGCCAACGTTCGTGTTTTTCGTGTCGTTACCGAATTGGGTGATGCTGCCGACAATGATGGCATCCACGCCCAGCAATTTTCCCAGCTTCGCGGCCGAATTGGGATTGGCGCGGTCGCTGTTCGAGAAATTTTGCTCGGCCAGGATCTTTTCCATAGCCTTGCGCTCGATCACGGAGTAGGTGCCGTCCTGGACCAGATACTTTACAAGCAGGTCCGAGATGCCCTTGCCGACGTCCACATTCGGACCCAGCATCGCATTGGTGGAGGAAGCGACGGTGGCGTAATCGAAATCAAACACAGCGACGCGCTTCTTGCGTCCCTGGGGTTGCGGAGCGCCGCTCTGCTGTGCGCTTACCTGCGGCGCGAGAAATGCCAAGGCAATTAAGATGGTCCACAGTATTTTCTTCATCAGTGCTCTCCCGCTCAAAGATTCGACCTGAAGGTGCTCGATTGCCCGCGCTGCCCCGGAATTTTACTGGTCAGCGATTCGACGTGTCAACAAGCGACTGACTACTGGATTGCAATCCGCCACTGCGCCGCAACCATGATTCCTTAGACGCACCATTCACCGGAAAAAATCATGGCACACCAATCAATCAGCGCCCGAGAAACTTCTCGAGTTTTTCCACCTGCGTTTCTGCTTGCTTCAAATACCGCTTGGCGCTGTCCAGGTCCTGAGCTTGGGATGCCGATTGAGCCTTGGCCAGCGCGGTGTTCATACTCTGCTGTGCAGCCACCATATCGCCTCGAAGCTGATAGCCCTGTTGCTGCTGCTGTTGCTGCAAGCTTTCCAGACTTGCGTTGATTCCCGCTTGACGGCCCGTAAGCTGATCCACTTCCTGTTCGACAGCCGCGACTTCCGCAGGGTCGGGACCGGGAGGCGGCGCAGGCGCAGCGTCAGGCTTCTCCGTCTTGGCAGGCGCCTGTTTCTTGGCGTCTGCAGGTTTCGCGGGAGGCTCCGGCTTCGCGGACGTCGCAGAATGGTCGTCGGCCGGAGCCGGCTTCGCTGCCGCGTCCGACGGCGACGCTGTGGAGGTCTTCGATTGCGAAGCTGCTCCCTCGTTGGCACGCGTACCAAACCAGCGGGGAACGCCGAATCCCGCCGCAACCAGCACGGCAAGCACCACCAATGCGCCGAGAGTCATATAGAGTCCGCGATGCCCGCCTCCGGCCGCCTGGGGAGGAGGCATGGGCGCGGCACTTGTGGGCTGATATTGCGGCGCGGATGAAGGGAGCGAGCCGCCAACGGCCGTTGCCGGAACTGTCGGCGCAGGCCTCCGTACAGTTGGCGAGCCTGCAGCCGCGGGCGTTGCAGTAGAGGCAGTACGCGCGGCAGCCAGCGAGATGCCCAACTCTCCCGCGACGCTCTGCAAGGCGTTGCGAAAGGCATCCGCAGATTGGAATCGCTGCGCGGGGTCCTTCTCCATTGCCATCACGATAATCTTGCTTACTGACACGGGCAGATCTGGCTTCACTTCGACCGGCATGCGCGGCACTTCCTTGATGTGCGCCTGCATAATCGCGAAATTGCTGTCGGCCTTGAACGGCCGCTGGCCGGTCACCATTTCGTACAGCGAGACGCCGACCGAATACAAATCCGAGCGCGCGTCAATCGCTTCGCACTTCACCTGCTCGGGCGACATGTAGGCAAGCGAGCCAAGCGTCATGCCGGTGATGGTCAAACCCAGGTCCGGGCCGGAGCGCGCAATGCCGAAATCCATGAGCTTTACGACTCCCTCCGGCGTCAACATCATGTTTGCGGGCTTGATATCGCGATGGATGATCTGCCGCTCGTGTGCGTAGCTGAGAGCAGCGAGCACTTGATCAATGTAATTCAGCGCCTCCCCGCAGGGGATCGGGCCACGCTCGACGCGGGAGCCAAGCGTCGTGCCCTCGACATACTCCATGATCATCACCAATTGATTGTCGATCGTGAGCGCCGTCCGCAGACCGGCGATGTTGGGATGGCTCAAGCTGGCCAGGACTTTGATTTCGCGGAGGAACCGCTCGACCAGGTCCGTCTGATCCGTCAAATTCGGGAGGAGGACCTTCATAGCCTCGATGCGGTCGGAGAGGACATTCCGCACCTTGTAGACCTTGCCCATGCCGCCGGCGCCAAGCACGGCGAGGATTTCGTAGTCACCTTTGCGCGAACCAATCTGTTCGTCGGCCATCTCAATCTCCTCCTGCGTAATAAATGCGTTTTTTACCGGCTATAACCGTCATGGAATTAAAGAAAAATCTAGGTTGGTATGAGACCGGGCAGTCTTTGACTTCCGCGGTGCACATGAGCGGACACCTCTTACTGCCGAAGATTCTGCACATCTCCCCAGGAGAATGCAAGAAATGAGAAAAGAGGGGAGGAAGGTTCATGGATTTCGGAATTTGTTGCGAGGACCCGCAACCATCCGAATTTGTTAGTCTTGCTTTCCAGCTTCGAACTCACTCGGCTCGCGGCATAAGCCTGAATGGAAGGCTAGATAAGGTTCCGATTGGTCCGATTGGCCCACATTTCTCCCTGGGGCTTGACGCAGTTTGCCCTATAACGCCCCTCTTGAGATCGCGAGAAAGAAGCGCTGAAGGACTCCTGGATTACTTCCGCATTGCTGACTATTCGGGAGTCAAATCCCTCGGCTCTATTTGATTGGCTGCGAGCCAGTGATGAGGATGTCCACCAGTCTCCTGGCGCTTTGCTGCCAGTCAGGGCCGGACGCCACGTTGGAGACGCCGATCAGAGCCCGGAGCAGATCGAATGGGTCAAGGTCTTTCCGTATATTGCCGCTCTCAATGGCGCGTTCGACCAATGCATCAATCGCTCCCGTGATCTTTGCGCGGGAAGCTTCGTATACCTTCGAGGAGCCTCCCACGAGGGTATTCAGCGCCGGGGCGATAATCTTTTTCGTCGCGATGTAATCAACAAACAACAGCATCCAGCCGCGCAATGCTTCGATCGGGCTCATGGACTGGGCGAACTTCCGCTCGGCGGCGGCTAGCTTGTCCACTTCGGTTTGATAGACCGCCTCGAGAAGCGCATCGCGCGTAGGAAAGTGCCGATACAAAGTACCCGGTCCAACACCTGCCCGTTTGGCGATGTAGTCCAGGCTGGCATTGGCCCCCGAGCGGGCGAACTCGTGCTTCGCCACTTCCACAATGCGCTCGCGATTCTGTTGCGCATCCCTGCGCGTTTTTCGATGGACGGGTTGTAACCGTTTTGTGGGCATATCAAAAATGTTTGCAACCGGAGACCGTCTCCGGTCATCTTATCCTATTGCGGAGACACTCTCCGTTTTAGTCGAACCGCAGCCGCTTGTCAATATCGGTCTTCAAGCACGCACCCGAACAGGCTGGTTCAAGGAGAAAGAATATGAACATGGTGGACGTATTTGGAGCGACTTCGACGACAGATGAGGTTTTGTCCGGCGTCGATCTGCAGGGCAAACGCATTCTAGTGACTGGGGTTTCCGCGGGACTTCGTGTCGAAACTGCCCGCTCCCTTGCCGCACATGGCGCGCATGTAGTGGGCGCTGCGCGAGATTTGGCCAAGGCCGAGCAGGCGACCGTCCAGGTGAAGATGGACGCTGCCGCTCACGGTGGAAGCTTCGAGGTGGTTGCGCTGGATCTGGCCAATCTTTCAAGCGTGCGTGACTGTGCCGACAAACTCCTAAAAAAGGGCGAACCCTTCGATGTGGTCATCGCCAATGCCGGGGTGATGGCCACACCATTTAGCTATACGACGGATCGCTTCGAGATGCAGTTCGGTACGAATCACTTAGGCCACTTTGTCTTGGTGAACCGGATTGCGTCTCTTATCCGTTCCGGAGGACGGCTGATCAACCTGTCTTCTTCTGGTCACCGCTACGGACCTCAACAAATTCCAGGGCACGCGCAGCGTGGAAGAAGCCGCGCACGAGCCAGTGCGTCTCGCGCTCCTCGACGCGAACGGCCCGACGGGCACGTTCTCGAACAAGCACGGCCCGCTCCCGTGGTGATGTAGTCGAACTTCGAACATCGGAAACTATTCTGCGATTACTCCCGGATCATCCCAGCAGTGAAGTCGGTCTCCGAGCAGATCGGCCGCAGCATCGCACAAGTCGCACTGGCATGGCTACGTTATCGGACGGTACCAGTCATACCGATTATCGGAGCGCAGAAGCTCTCTCAACTGCAGGACAATCTCGCCAGTTTCGATTTTGAGCTTTCCGCGGAACACTTGAGGCCCCTTGACGAAGCAAGTCGGATTGAACTCGGCTTCCCACATGACCTCTACGCCAATGAGTTTATGCGTGGTATCAGATATGGCGGGATGCGGGATAGCCTGCTGCTCTAGTGGCGAAAGGCCAGCGAGCGCGGAATAAAACTTCCGCAATTCGCCGCCCTCGTGCTCCAAAGTCTTCTCGACCAACTCGCCCGTATCCGTATCCGACATCGCGATCGTCTATTGCCGCGCATGTAGGTCGCATCCTATAATTAGCATCTTGGCCTTCTTCGACCCGAGCTCTGGCAGGTTAGACACCGCACAGTTTACTCGGCTCGTTGTGAGGCCGACTTCGTTATGCCATCAGTTATTTACCCACGGCTCCAAAATGCCGCAGGATGATACAGATGGATTAAGTTGAGGGCGTCCACCTGCCGAGTTTATTCCTTCCGAGTAGGCAGTCATCCTCCAGCAGTCTGCGGCACGCTTCATTTCTGTTAGTTCAGGAAGCCGAGCGTTGGTACTCTGTCGGAGGTAAGCGCGTCAGCACTGACCGAGCGGATTGCTGAGTTGGGCTGGCTGCGGGGTGTCCGGGGAGTCGCGGATGCTGTCCGGTCCGAATTTGATATTTGCCGGAAACCGACAAGAGCTGGGAGCCGTCATTGAAGAAGAGTGACTCCGGGAGTTGACATGAGAATTGCCGTGCTGGGGGGAGATGGCTACTGTGGCTGGGCAACGGCATTATATCTATCGAGAAAGAGCCACACAGTTGCAATTGTTGATAACTTGGCACGCCGGCATTGGGATAACGAGCTGGGAGTTCAGACCCTAACGCCGATTCGCACGCTGCCCGAAAGGCTGAGGACTTGGAAGGAACTTACGAGAAGGAGCATCGAAGTCTTCGTCGGTGACGTGACGGACCATGAATTTTTGTCGTCAACTATCGAAGCATTCGAACCAGACGCAGTGGTCCATTTCGCGGAGCAGCGGTCGGCTCCCTACTCCATGATCGACCGTAAGCACGCAGTTTTCACGCAGGTGAACAACGTCGTCGGGACGCTCAACCTGCTCTTTGCGTTGCGGGAATTGCAGCCCGAGTGTCATTTGATCAAGCTGGGAACGATGGGGGAATACGGGACTCCCAATATTGATATCGAGGAAGGCTATATTGCCATCGAACACAACGGACGAAAAGACGTGCTTCCCTATCCGAAGCAGCCGGGGTCTTTCTATCATCTCTCGAAGGTGCACGACAGCCACAACATCATGTTCGCGTGCAAGGCATGGGGGTTGAGCGCGACCGATCTGAATCAGGGAATCGTCTACGGAACAACAACTGAAGAGGTAGCGCTGGACGAGGCGCTGATCAATCGTTTCGACTACGATGAGATTTTCGGAACGGTGCTAAACCGTTTTTGTGTGCAAGCGGCGATCGGCCACGCGCTCACTGTCTATGGCAAGGGCGGTCAGACGCGAGGTTTTCTGGATATCCGGGATACCGTACGCTGCATCGAGATTGCCTGCCTTAATCCGGCAGCGCGGGGAGAATGCCGCGTATTCAACCAATTTACAGAGCAGTTTTCAGTTTTGCAGATCGCACAGATGGTGAAAGCAGCAGCGGGCAAGTTGGGGTTGAACGTGGAAATTTCTTACCTGCCGGATCCGCGAGTGGAAGCGGAGGAACACTACTACAACGCGAAAAACTCGAAGCTGATAGACCTCGGGTTGCAACCCCATTTACTCTCAGACTCGCTGCTGGATTCGCTTATGAATACTGCCGTCAGGTACCGGGAGAGGATTGACGCATCGCTTATCCCGCCGCAGGTAAACTGGAGGAGCCCTCGCAACGATCGCCGCCTGCCCTTAGCTGTGGAAGCCAGCGATGCTTCGTCTGGGCCAGGTCGTGAGAACATCGGTGTGTCTTCGACCAAAAGCAACAGAGCCCCACGCCGGGCTGCGGGATCCCGGAAGTGGCAAGCCGCGTCCCAGAAGAATTGAGGGTGAAGACATACAGATGAACTCGTATTCCCAGTCACGGTAGGGCTGGACGCCCAAGACGGATAATTTTCGGACTTTGGTGCACTCCGTAAGAAGACAGAAACCGTAACAGCAAACTCTCGTGGAACACCCTCGCGCCTCGACAAAAGCTTCCCTCGGAATCCTCTTATCCTCATGGCTGCTCGTGTACATCGGAGGAATGTTTCATCCCGGCCTACTCGACGACGCTGATTCGGTTCATGCCGAGGCGGCGCGGGAGATGGCTTTGCGTCATGACTGGGTGACGCTTTATGTCAATGGCATTCGATACTTGGAAAAGGCGCCACTGATGTACTGGGCAATTGCATCGAGTTTTAGAATCTTCGGCGTGCATGAGTGGGCAGCAAGGTTGCCACTGCTTCTCGGCGTGCTGGCTTTGATTGGATGCACTTACGCTTTCGGCTCGCGCATTTTCGGAGAGGAAGGCGGGTTTTACGCGACTCTCATTATCGCGACAGCGCCGGGCATCTACTTGTACACGCGATTCCTGATTCCGGACGCTCTGGTGGCACTCTGGCTCACGGCCGGGCTCTATTTTTTCCTGATGGGTTACGAAAACAAAATTTCTGCGCGCTGGGCGAACTGGGGACTGGCCATCGCGACGGCTTTGAATGTGCTGACGAAAGGTTTGATTGGCTTCGTTTTCGCTGCGGTGATCATACTGCTCTTCCTGTTGTTGGTTCACGATCTGAGCTATCTGAAAAGGATGCGGTTGTTATCGTGCAGCCTGATTTTTCTTGCGATCGCGGCACCATGGCACATTCTGGCAGCCATTCGCAATCCGGCGCAGCCGGAAGGTCCGGAAAAGGGGTTCTTGTGGCTTTACTTCGTCAACGAACATTTTCTGCGCTATGTGAACCAACGGATCCCACACGACTATGACAAGGTTCCTCTCCTCATCTTTCTGGGGCTTGCGCTCGTCTGGCTGATCCCGTGGACTGCGTTCATCATGCCGGCAGTCAAGCAGGTCCCCTTGCGGTTCCGCACTTTCCGCAACAATCTCGACTCACAGGGACGCGCCTGTCTTCTCCTGGCGGTCTGGGCCGCTGTGGTGTTGGGCTTTTTCAGTCTCTCAAGCCGTCAGGAGTACTACACGCTTCCGGCTCTCCCTGCGCTGGCGTTGCTAATCGGAGGTTGGCTTGAACGCGAATCCAATTCCTCTGTAGACGGCGCGGCAAGACATACTGGTAGGCGTATAGCTGTGGTACTTTTTTCCGTTGGTGCAGCCTGCTTTCTGATCGCGGAGACACTATTCCTATCGGCCAAGCCGCTGCCGCGGGGAACACAGATATCCGACGTACTGGTCGATCGCCCGGGCACATACAAGCTGTCACTGGGCCATTTGAGCGATCTCACCACTCAATCGCTGGGAATATTTCGGACACCACTGTGGGAAATCGGAGTGGCCCTTCTGATTGGCACGGGATTGAACTGGTGGTTCCGGCGGCGCGGCTCGCCCTACAAGGGAAATCTGGCGCTGGGCGCGATGATGGTGGGAGTGTTGTTTTGTGTTCATCAGGGCTTTGTGATTTTTTCGCCGGAAATTTCGTCGAAGCCACTGGCCATGGCCATTCGGCAACAATACCAGCCTGGGGAAATCATCGTCCTGAATGGGGAATATGCCTGGGGCTCGACATTGAATTTCTACAGTGGAGTTCAAGTGCATCTGCTAAACTCGAGAAGAGTTGATTTGTGGTTCGGATCACTTTTTGCAGACGCGCCCGCGATTTTCGAAGACAACGCGTCGTTCGCCCAGATGTGGAATGGGGGTCAACGCGTCTATCTCTTCACAAAAGAGTTCAACAAGAGCGGAGCACTCAAAAATATCGATCCCGCAACGGTCTTCCTTCTTGCGCGGCAGGGAAACAAGCTCGTACTGACCAACCGGCCGGTGAGGAGCGTGACCAGCGCTACGGTCGAGACATCCGACTAGCTGGCCGCGCTGATTTCGGATTTCCGCTACGCCGACAAATCACGCACTACGGGCAGAATCGACATCACCCCTAGCCCAGCGACGCAGTGAGAATCCGCTGAATCGCCTAGTCGTCCCCTTGATTGGAAGTGACAGGGACGAGTGCGCCGTCGCGAATGCAATATTCGGTGTCGCGCCAGCGGATGCTTTTGCGGGAAAAGCTCACCAGCCAGATCAGCAGGGCTAGCCCGTCCCAAACAGGAATCAACGGAAAATTTCGCCAGAGACGTGCCTGTTTCAAACCGTGGATGCCGATGATCCAGGTCATCACAATTCGAAGCGCAGTATAGGTGCCCAGATAGGCGACCACGACGACCGGAGACGGATGAATCGCGATTGCTAAAACTGACCAGAGCAACCCTTGAGTTAGGAGCAGGCCCAGATGCCCCCATGGACGTAGGTGCCGCATCACCACAATCCACCTCAAGCGTTTCTGGAAGAGTTGTCGCAGAGATCCGAAGTCGGCGACCGTCTGAATCGCGTAGGGTAGAAGGCGAACCTCCTTCCCGCGGTCGGCAATCAAGCGACCTACCAGTAGGTCGTCAGCGGGCTGGTTTTCAATCGACTGGTAGCCACCGAATTCAGTGAGACAGCCCCGCGTCGTTCCAATCGTGGGCCCGAGGGCGAACTTTACGCCATCCAACTTGCGCGCCACCAAAATGCCCGCATAGAAGTCCGAAACCATCCCTATCGTGTGTAGCCGTTCGGCGAATGTTTTTTCACTGGTGGAAACATAGAAGCAAGTTACTGCCCCGACATTTGGATCGGCGAGCGGCGTGACGACTGTCCGGAGATAATCAGGGCTCACGCGCACGTCACTGTCGTTGATTACGAGATATTCGTGCCGTGCCTCGGCCACCAGCCTAGCCAGCTTTGCCACTTTGTCGTTCGCCCCCCTGCTGCCCGAGCCGAAGAGCACGCGGATGGAACGGTCAGGAAAATCGCGAGCCAGCTTGCCAATTGTTGTGAGGGCTGGATCGTCCGATTCGCCGACGCAGAAGACAATTTCGTAATCGGGATAATCCTGGCGACAAAAGCTGGCAAAATTCTCGTATTCCTCCGGGTCGAGCCCTCGAATGGGCTTAAGAATGCTTACAGCAGGCGTGAAATCTGGAGTGGATGCGTCGCGACCAGGTTCCCGCGCGAAGAATTCCAACGAGCTGTAGATCACGATTAAATAATAGACAAAAGGGATGGCTGCCACTGCGAGGAAGATGTAACCCGCGATGGCTAAAATCATCGCGCGTGGCCCGAGGTGAGAAGGATCGTTTCTGCGTCAATCACGGAGAGCCTCATCTCACACCCGGATCCTCGACGAGCGGCGACCGCACGCATGCCTGGACCATGATGCTTGTCCGGTCTTCGGCTGCGGCGGACCTCGTAGGTGTTCAGCTTTCTACTCCGGTGCGTCCAAGCATAGCAAAAAGAGGCCACTTCCGCTCCATGCAGTTCGAACGCGCCGCGCGCCGCTACACCGTCACCTCAGCGAGTGAAACAAGATTGAATGGAGGAACCACCGGGACTTTGCTGATGTTGACGCCCGTAGGACGTGGGCAAAGCGTCGGCCATACGGAAGTTGTTTCTGAGTCCACCTTCCTCGGCACCGCAGCTGGCCCACCCAGCTGCGGTCGCGACCCGCTGGAGCATCAGGGCAGGGAGACATGGAAAATGCAGAGGAAGGCACCGCCTTACTTCATAAGGAGCGCCCCCAGTCGGTGGAAATTACTGCATGATTTCGTGGAAGGACAGGACTCTGTAGAGGTGCAGCGTGAGGGCGCTGTTCACATCGCAACTGTTGTATTGAATTCCGTTTCCTCCGCCACCGTTCCAGTTGTAAGTGCCAATGCCGAAATTAGGGAGCAGATTGCCGGCCGTGTCGCGCGTGTTGGCCACGAACATGGCGCCGTTGTAGCTGTTGCTACCTCCGCCATTGCCCTGGACATTTCCTTGACCAATTACCAGGACTACGCCATTCCAGCCAACATTTCCGCTGGCCGAGTAAGTCCCTCTGACCACCAGCAGGCCGTAGCCCGTGATGTTGCCCGAAAGCGAGAGATTCCCCGAGGCGCCGCTATTCGCGCCGTCCACAACCACAGTCACCGGATTGGCCGCAGTGCCGTAATTGGGCAGGCTTGAGGCTGGCCCTTGCACCACATAATCAGCGCCGCCCTCGATCTGCGCGACAGTGGCCTCGAGCTGTGCGGGAGTTTGTTCGCCGAGCGGCAGGGTGACTCCCACAACGTCCGGGCTAGCTGCCGTCCCTGGATAATTGTTCGGTTTGGGAAGTCCGGTGGCTATGCCGTTCGCGTCCGTTGTGTTATCGACGCCGACTGCCGGTACATTGACTGGAGCGGGACAGCCCGCGCCCGTGGAGGAATCGAGCCCTGAAATCTGGTAATTATTGGAATGCGCAGCGGAAAAGGACGGAGTTGGCCCCGCAACCGTGAGCGCCGAAGGAAACGGGAATTTCAGCAAGGACAAGGTTGTGTCCTCTTGCAGCAGCCGGTGCGAGCCGCTGTTCGTCACCGAATAGGAGGTGATTACATAGACGTTCTTGTTGTTGCCATTGCACCCACCTGCAGGGACCACTACTTCGTGATTGTTCACCGGATCAAAACAGACCTGGTTGTTGGCGTTCGCCGAGTTCCCATCAACATAATAGGGCGTTCCATTGTTGTACGCAGAGCGATCGAGCTTCAGGTTGACGCGCACCCACTTGTAAGGCACAGTATTCGAAGGGGCGCCGGAATAGGAGGAATTGGTGGCCGCGGAGCTGTACCACGTGCTGCCGCTCGGTGGCCCACTCAGTCCCATCTCGCTCAGATATTCCTTATCTTCATTCACATCCGTGGACAGCCACGGCGAAACCCCGGAAGCGGTAATATAAGCAGCGTAGGCGCCGCCAGTTCCGCCCGGCAGTACCGTCGGCAGCGCGATCGGGTTGGGATTTGATGGAGTCAGGCGGTCGCGAGCTTCCTCAAGACCTGCCTTGGCGGCAAACATCGCCACCTGCTCATCCCGATAATTCGCATTAACCACGGTCTCGCTGTTCGACATCAATATCATTCCCATTCCAATGGCCGTAACCAGCAGCAGCGCGATGAGTACGACAATGAGTGCAACTCCGGCATCTTTCTTTCTTCCCATCTGGCTAATCCTCCGCATCTTTGCCTACTGACAGTTCAGAGTTCCGCCGGTCGTGGCCATCGAACAATTCACGATTTGCATCGTTCCTGCAACGTCCGCTTCCAGACGTTGACCAGTCTTTGGATCAACGGAAGTGGCGCTGGCCACGGTGAGATTTACCTGGATGGTCTTGACGCTGGCCACCGTCGCGGCGTTGTTGTCTATGTCGATGGGCAGAGTGATGGCAGTACTTGTGGCGTCATACAGGGTGAAAAGGGATGTCGCGTTCTGCACATTTTGAATTTCCGTGGAGTAGGAGGCGGCGGTCAAGTTCAATTGCCCGGTCACGGGATCGCCGTCCACTTTTGAAACCTGGGATCGCTGCAAGCAATTCGCGCAAGCCCCGTTTCCATTAATCATGTAGCTGACAATGGAAATGGTGCCGCTGCCATCCACGTCGCCTTCAAATTGAAGCTGCGTGCTGGTCGCTTTGATGAGACCGGCGGCCAGACGGTGATCTTTGACCAGCGGAGATTGCCAGATGCCTGTGGATACGTCGAAATTCCGCACATTGGGATATCCAAGCTGTCTTGTGTCGCGAAAGATTTGATCGACAAAATCCCGCGCCTGCTGAAAGTCATCCACTTTCCCCTGCTCGGCCACCGCTCGTTGCTGCATTTGGTCAATTTGAGTAAAGATGGCTGCGCACACGATCGACAAAATCAGCATCACCACCATCAATTCGATCAGAGTGAATCCGGAGGCGCGTTTTTTAACCGAATAGTAGCTTCGCTTGGTCATCTCAAAATCCCGTATTCCCGACAACCGTCCGCAGCGAAACCGGCACGGCAAACAACTGCGGGCGGTTGCTCCAATTCGCCGTCCGCGCCGCTACGGTTACGAAATTCGTTTTGCCGGCGGTAATGGTTTTCACGTTCCACCTCACGTCATAAACCGTCTGCGTACTGGCAGTCGCTCCACATACCGTGTAGGACATGGAATAACCCGCGGTTATCGTCCCCGCGACCTGTGTGAAGTCGATGTTGCCGCCACTGAGATTGGCGCCCGCGCCGGTGGAGACTCCCGTGGTATTGATGGTGTGCGCGTTTCCAGCGCAATCCGTGATTGTCACAGATGTTGTTGCCGACCCCACGGGGATCGAGGAGAGGTTATCCATCACCATTTCAGACAGGATGGTCCCCGAACTGTCCCAGCGATTTCTGCTGTTGCCGCTGATGGAAACCATAGGCAGCGCCATGGTGCTCAGCAGTCCCACGGTCAGAACGAACATCGCGATCATCATTTCGACCAGCGACGTTCCCCGCTCTCGTTTATTTGTCATGCCAACTTCGATCATTGCATGGCCTCTTCAGATGATGCCCTTGCGACCTCTAATTAGTGCCAGGCTCCAGACCAAGTCCACACTTTGGTTCGTCCAGCGCCAGTCACGGATACTGCCGACCAATTTCCATGCGTATCCCTGAGATAAAAAATCACGCCATTCGATGGGACAAAGGTGCTTCCCGAAGCCTTTGCCGGCAGGCCTCGCGCGCTGAGGTACAGCGTGGTGCCCGCCGCTTCCGGCGTAAAACCGGGACTCAGGCCGGCAGGCGCGCTCGCAGCGGCGCCATTGCTTACTCCTCCGCCGTAAGGCACGTCGGGCTCCCCGGCTGTCCAGGTGCTTCCGGACGTGCCAATGAATGCGCCCTGCGCATTGGTTTCGACTGAGCCGGTGTAAACAGGCAGCGCCGTGTTCTGTTTCTCGGCCAGCATCCGCGCCTGCTGTATCAAACCGCCCAGATCAGTCGCAGCTCCTCGAAGTCTCCACGTGTATGTCACGCTGAGCAGTTGCGGCACAGCTATGGCCGCCAGGATAAGAATGATCGTCGCCACCGTGACCAGCTCGATCAGCGAAAATCCCCTCTGCTCTTCGCGGTTGCTCGTCATAAAAGTTCTTTCGGGTTCACTCCGGAACAAAAGGCACTCTCTAGCGTGATCGGCTTGTGCGCGAACACCGCGCCGGATGCAGAGCTAACCGAGAGGAGGGGCTGCTTCACACTTGTTGCAGCAATCGGTTGACCGTTCGGCCGGCGTAGCTTACCCCTTACAAATGTATAATTTGCATAGCTCGGCCACGCGGCGAGAAGTGCAGGTCAATTCTTTTTGGGGTGAAAAAGTGACGGGCTAGGGTCCTATTGGGACTGGCGCCCCGTTTTGGGTCCCTTGAAGGGGGTGGACCTGTTACCGACAAAAACCACCATCCAGTTACTGGTCCTTATGAACAGTACATCCTTGTCCTTCCAATACGACGATTGATAAGAATCTCTAAGATTATGTTGACACCTCATTTGGGGGCAAAAGAAATCCAAACCTATTTAGCAATTCCGGCTTCGCCTTGCCCACTACCAATTTATTGCCGTTGCCGTCACCGACCATGGTGCCCGTCGCAGGGTCGAAGTCCATTTTATACAGCCCAGCTTTCCAAAGAACACATTTGATATTCTTTAGGATCGCTGTCAGATGGATAAGTCAAGACCCAGGTGCCGGCGACAACAAATATGAGGACAAGAAACATGCTCATGATTCGCGCGCGCTGCCCCATCATTCTTCACCCCCCGTGTATCGTCTCGTCGTCAACTCTGCCCTGATGATTCGCCGGAGAAAAAACATCCGCCCGGAAGCCTCCCTCGATGAAATTCTCGAAGCGTGCCCGGACCGCCTACCATCCAAACTCGTCGAGAAGGGACCCAATCCCGAGCAGCTCTGCTCCATCACCGAACTAAATGCCCTCGCGGAACAACAAGTCCGCCAACTTCGGTCGGGCCTTCGTGCGGCGTATCAACTCTACGACTTGGATGGCCTTTCGGCTTCAGACTCAATCCACAAGCTCGGTATCCGCTCGAGCGCGTTCAAGCCGCGCATATCTCGGGCGCGCCGGAAGGTCGCAACTGGCTTGCAGCAATCGCTTCAGCCGCCAGCGAACGGCGTTTCTGTGCCGTTAGTTTAATCCGATCGGGATACCTGATGGACCACAAATGTCTGGTATTTCGGTTCTGCGAGCGAGAGATTACGGCGACATCCAAGTCGCAGTTTGAGGAATCTAATCTTCATGCGTATAGAAAATCGTCTAATCGGATTTATCGCGGTTATTCAGTCCATTCTTTTTTTGACGCATTTTCTCTTCTATCAGACATGGACATTTTCGGGTGTGGGGAACCATAGAGGTGAGAGGCTGTGGATCAAACTGCTTCTTGGCCTCTTGTCGGTGAGCTTTGTTACAGCTTCGCTGCTCGCGTTTCGCTATACGAATGCCGCCGTGAGGATGTTCTACAGACTCGCTGCGGTGTGGGTTGGTTTGGTGAGTTTCCTCTTCCTTGCAACGGTTTCCGCGTGGACCATTCTCGGAGTTGCCCGGCTGGCTGGGCTGTACGTTCCCTTCCATCAGATTGTGGCAGCGCTGTACGGTGCAGCAGCAATCGCGGGACTGTACGGAGTTTTCAACGCAAGCAGGACGCGAATCACGCGAACGACTGTGCGGCTCGCGAACTTGCCTGCGGCGTGGCGCGGGCGAACAGCGGCGCTGATCAGCGATGTGCACCTTGGACACGTGCGGAACGGCGGTTTTCTGCGGCGCTTGGTTGCAAAGATTTTGAAGGAAGAGCCGGACTTGATTTTTATTGCTGGCGATTTATTTGACGGTACGGCGATTGACGAGCGGCGAGCAGCTCAACCGTTGACCGAGCTAACAGCTCCACATGGCGTGTATTTTGTCGCGGGAAACCATGAGCAATTTGGGGACGACAGTAGGTATTTGGAGGCAGTTGCGGCGACTGGCGTGCGCGTTCTTAACAACGAGAAGGTGGAAGCGGACGGTTTACAGATTATCGGCGTACCGTACAGACACGCGACACATGACGGACACCTGGCGTCGGTGCTGCATCGCATCGGCGTGGATCGCAACCGCGCGAGCATCCTGTTGACGCATGCACCCGACCGTCCGGAGATTGCGGAGGCCGCGGGCGTTTCGTTGCAACTATCCGGGCACACCCACCTCGGGCAGTTCGCTCCGTGGACCTGGATGGCGAAGCGGATTTATCGGCAGTTTGTGTACGGGTTAAGTCGCATCGGGAAGATGCAAGTTTTCACTTCGAGCGGAGCAGGAACCTGGGGACCGCCGCTGCGGCTGGGGTCAAATCCAGAGATTGTATTGCTTGAGTTTCAGTAAGGTTCGCTTTCGGCGCAAGAAACAAAATTGTGAATCACTATGGGTCCCGGCTCGCCTCGGCAGACTCGCTCCGATTAGTGTTGGTGAATCTCGTTATCAGCCGTAATCGGATTGCTGGTGATAATCTCTGTTCTCGACAGTTATCTTACCGAATCGCAAATTTTGTCGAGGGCGTCCGCAGGGAAGTTGTCGGTGAGCACGACAACACAAAGTGAAGTCATGGAGAAGTCTTGATGCTTTTCGATTCATTAAACGGACGACTTTCGTTGCGAGACACGGCGCTGTGATATTCCTCCTCTCTACCAATATAGAAATACTCATCGATTCGTATCGGTTGAGATCCGTCCGGCGTTTGCTGCCACGCGGTGCTTGCACCCCAGACCATTCCGCCACGCCCCCAACCGGTCTCGTTCAAAGCATGGATTGAGCCGTCTTCGGCATAATAGAAAAATTCATCTTTGGCCCAGCCCGCTTCGCGCTAGTGTTGCGCCGACCCATTGAGATCACCGCGTTTATCAGGCACTAACTCCATTTTCGAGTCGTCACACCCATACTTCCGCAAGGAACTCTGGGTCAACACAACACGTGAAAAGGCACCCCTGGATCCTTTCATACCAGCTGCCTGTCCGCGCTCCGGCTATATCATTGAGCACATTTCGCCCCCTTAGTACTAGCAGGCTATCGTTATTTGAGCCTGCACCTGCCAAGCTGCTATTTCTCCGGAATTCTTCGAGGGGGAAGATCTACATGAGTTTTCGGGCCAGGGCCAGGGCAACAGCTTTCTTCGCGTTCGCGCTGATTTCAACCACTCAGGCGCAAACGCAAACACCGGTACAAGCGTCGACTCAGGCGACGGCACGGCCGCAGGACATTGACTTCGCCTCTCTTCTCCCGCAGGCCGCTGCGGGTGACGCCCGGGCGCAATTCGTCCTGGCGGACCGCTATTTTCGCGGCGTCGGCGTTGCCCAGGACTACGGCCAGGCGCTGCTCTGGTTTCGCAAGTCCGCCGCCCAAAATTATGCTCCCGCGCAGAATCAACTGGGCTACATGCATCAACATAAGTTTGGCCTGCCACGGGATTACAAGCGCGCCCTAAACTACTACCGTTTGGCCGCGAACAAGGGCTATGCGCTCGCTGAGTACAATCTGGCGGGGATGTTCAAGGCTGGCCTCGGGGTCAAGCGTGATTACAAACAGGCCTTCGATTGGTACCGCAAGGCGGCGGACCAGAATCTTTCGGATGCCGAGGAGGTAGTCGGCTACTTTTACCAGTGCGGATATGGAGTCAAGCGCGACTATGCTCAGGCACTGGCCTGGTATCGCCGGGCTGCCGGGCATGGCGACTCCGACGCTGAAAACCAGCTTGGCTTCATGGCGGAGAAAGGATGGGGTGAACCGCAGAGTTACGCCGAGGCTTTCTCCTGGTATTACAAAGCCGCGGACCATGGCAACAACGAGGCCATGGAAAACATCGGCTATAATTTTCAGAACGGCGTCGGTGTGTCGGTCGATTATGCCAAGGCGAGGTCGTGGCTTTACAAAGCCGCTGCACTGGAGAATAGCGATGCGGAGAACCAGCTCGGTTGGATGTATCAGTTCGGGCAGGGCGTGAAGCCCGACGATGCTAGGGCCGTGGCTTGGTACCGCCTTGCCGCCGACCAGGGCAACGTGCACGCCAAGAATAATCTCCACGCTGTCGAAGAGGAACTGGAGGATCGCGGAGGAGGGTTTTGGGAATCCGCCAACCAGCCCGTCAGCGATCCTGTTATCGAGATGGTCCAGCGCCGCGCGCGCATTCGGGACCTCCGCGCCCAGATTACCGGGTTGGAGACCGACGGCCTGGCAGAAGATAATTCCGCGGACGAGCTCGCACATATGGGCAACAACGGCAAGCAGAAGGATGGTGCGATCGCCAAGGCTATGGATGCGTTCGGAACGGTCGTGGGCGAAAAGCCCCGACTCGAAGCATCACAGTCTCGCGAGCAAGCGGCGCGCCTGCGTGAAGAACTGGCTAGACTCGAGTATCTGGACCAATCCTCCGGCAACTTCCCCGCCCCGTAACTATCCATCAATCGGGTTATGACCAGGAATCGGATTACTGATGATAATCTCTGTTATCAACATCTCTAACGAAGTCGGAGCGTACCTTTCTAATCCATCGCTTGCAAACCTCAAGACCTGGCAATTTCAATCGGAAGATCGCGCCACTTTCGTGGTGACGTATCTTTTCCAGATTGAGGGGCAAGAAACACCGTTGCCAGAAAACCCGAAAGTCGAACTCGACTTGCCACTCTTTGTGAAAGTGACGGCAAGGCCCTTTAAACCTTCATGCAGCGATTGTGCTCCTCAGTGAGGATGTCCGTCCGTCAGTAATTCTCGCAGACGAATCGAATCCCTTAAGGTTTGCACCACAAGTCCCGATAAACGCGCAAACCGGACATGTACGGCACCAATAGGTTGGAAATTTCAGATAATACATCGCAGAATGGTGGGGATGATTAAGCGGCCCATCGGGGTGTGGTTCAGCGTGGCGCTGATAATTCTTGTCTCGGGCGCTTGGGTGGGTTCGAAAGCAGGCTCCAAGATTGCGCAGTACTGCGATACCCGTCAGCGGCAAAAGCAAGCAACCCTCCATGGGCCTGAATCGGCACAACACGACTCAGTGCTGACGCAGTTGTACGCGGTCCAGTTGCTGCAACTCTTTGCTGTCGTCAGTCAGAATGATAAGAAGCTCGGACAAAAATATCTTCTGAACGAAATTGGAGGACTTGAGGACCTCAGACGCCGAACGGACGCGCAAGAAATCAGGCCCGTCGTTGACCTTTACCTTGGACTTGCATATGTGGACGCAGCAATGGCAGAAGAACACGACAACGACAAAGCGCGAGCGAGCAAGCACATGGATTCAGCAAAAACCTTGTTTCAGTCTCTCGGCTGGCGCGACTACTCAGAAGAGACACTGAGGATGGTGGCAAGACGTGACCTCGACAAGTGGAAGGGGCAGCCGCAAACGAGGCAAGACGGGAAATGACAAAGGCGGCTAAGATTACGTATTTCGCAGCGTTACTCGTAGGATTGTCAATCGGTGGATTCTTCGGATTTCAGACCGCCGCCTCCGCGTTCGAGGCCTTCTACACCGGCAGGCTACTAACAGCACCAATGGTGCTCAGTCACTTCTCGTACTTGCAGTACAGCTATGCGGACCGTGCGCATGCCCAGGCCGCGCTGCGGACTTCTGCGAAATTGCTAGAGGGAATGGAGAAGTTGAACCCGGAGAAGACGCAGGAGCGAGAGCTGTCTTTTACCTACACGCGGTTGGCGTTGCTTGAGGATGCGGCAGACAACTCGGAGGAGTCACACGCTCTTATGACAAAGGCCCGCTATTGGTTCACAGCGAGTGGCGGTCGGGACTACTCAGAATCGGAGATGAAAACCGTGTTGAAGAGTGTGGATGAACATCTTCAGCCATAGCGGCGCCTTCGCCGCGTGCCACCCCACGGACACCACCAAGTCCCGATTAACGCGCAAACCGGACATGTTGAGTATTGGCCCGGAACATGTCCGGTGATCCGACTTGTCGGGACTTAGCGTGCCCCTTCCGAGGCCGATTGCTGGTGGGGAAGGAATTTATGAACACCTATCCCACCCGCGCTCGCGATCGGCTTCCTTGGCGGTCGCTCGAAACGTCGCATTAAACCACATTCCATCAGCTGTTCGGTCCCGCCGAGGGCGCGTCCCACAAATGGGCAGTGCTGCGCGATTCAGAAGCAACTTGCGTCCGCTAAGTGATGTGCCAGCAGTTGCTTAGTGAGCGCTTATGATGGGCGGGGACATGCTTTGAGTTGTTCTAGAATGTATCTGGAGGTGCGCCGATGACCTCGTTCTGGCAAGACGTACGGTACAGCCTGCGGATGATCGCGAAGGCACCGGGGTTTGCGGCCATCGCCATCCTGACGCTTGCGCTGGGAATCGGCGCGAACACTACGGTTTTCAGTTGGATCAATTCCGCATTGTTGAATCCAGTTCCCGGAATTGCCAACGCGAGCGAGGTTGCGGCGTTGTTGCAGGGCAAGTCCGCCGGCGATTTCGATACGTTTACTTATCCTGATATCGAAGCCCTGCGCGACGGGCAGCAGAGTTTTACGGGCATCACTGCGTGCATGTTCACTCCCATGATCCTGACAGGCAAAGGCAAGCCGGATCGCGTCTGGGGCATGGTGGCGTCTGCGAATTATTTCGATGTGCTGGGAGTGCGGCCGATCCTGGGGCGCACGTTTCTGCCCGCGGAAGATGAAAAGCCTGGAGGCGCCCCTGTGGCGGTGATCAGCTACCGGCTGTGGCAAACGCATTTCGGTGCGAACCCAAGCGTCGTGGGCCAGACGATCGAACTCAATCAACACCCCTACACGATTGTGGGCGTAGCGCCACCGCTGTTCCAGGGGAGCCAGACGGGGCTGCGATTCGAAATTTGGGTTCCCATGATGATGGAAGCGCAGTTCATGCCCCAGGGAGACTTGCTCCATGATCATCACGAGTCTTGGTTGCTTGCGTTTGGACGCTTGAAGCCGGGTGTCGCGCTGAAGCAGGCGCAAGAGGAAATGACGGTGCTGTTGAAGCGGGAGGTGAAGAACTATCCGGAGGAGCACAAAGGGCGCGGCAGTGTGATGGTGTACCCCCTATGGCGCAACCCATATGGCATGAATTATTTTTTTGCCACCCTTTTGCCGCTGCTGATGACCATCGCGGGCATGGTGCTGCTGCTGGCGTGCGCGAATGTGGCCAATCTGACGCTGGTTCGGTCCGTGGGCCGCCGGCGTGAAATCGCCATCCGCATGTCGCTGGGTGCGGGCCGGTGGCGGCTGGTGCGGCAACTGCTGGTGGAAAGCCTGGTGCTGGCACTCGCGGTTCGGCCGCGCGAATCTTCGCCGGATGACCGACTTGGCAATCGATCCCCAGCTCTTCCAGCAACTCCAAGAACCACTGCATCGATCCGGTGGCTTCGATCCCCACCAGGACGGGGGCAGCGAGCGCGGAATAAAACTTCCGTACT
>Ga0207038_10117_pt1 | contig 23082 bp, 18 predicted proteins | sample Alteio_BWMinCont_76_FD_153285 | JGI IMG/M metagenome (GOLD analysis project Ga0207038, IMG submission 153285) | Enriched cells from forest soil in Barre Woods Harvard Forest LTER site, Petersham, Massachusetts, United States -... | ecosystem: Environmental > Terrestrial > Soil > Temperate forest >...
TGCACGCCTGGGCGGAGAAGCACGGCTTCAAGCTGCTCCCCGCGAAGCCGTATGCGTCGAAGGGCTTGTCGTGCATCGCCAACACCAAGAACGTGGATCTGGAGGCGTTGAACAAGGCGCTGAAGAGCCGCTTCAAGTGCGTGATTGACGGCGGCTACGGAAAACTGAAGGGCAAAGGCGACACCTCCGTCGGGCCGGGAATGAATAGTTTGTAGCTCACGGTAAACCCCGCAACATGGCGCAGCGTGCGGAGTTGTCAAGGTCGGGATTGGGAACGGCTTAATGGTTCAGCCAATAATAGATAACATAAAACCAGCTACAGAAGCCCTGGATGATGGCCCAAAAAATCGAATGGTTCACACTCCATGAAATGCAAATTGCCAGCGCACAGCCAAAACTAATGCCTGATTTTACTGCCGTGCTGCTTGCATTGCTCATGGTTTAGGTGGGTTCACGCATAACTCCCCGCCTGACTTATCCCTAGCGCAATCCTTCTCGCCTTCCTCTCCTTCGCGGCTTTGCGCTCATAACCACTCCTCCGGTGCTCCTGCAAGGGGTCGGCGGGCAAATCATTCTTCTTCCTCCACGCCAGCAGGGCGGGGGACACATCCGTGAAAAACGCCTTCTTCAATTCCAACTCGGCGGACACCACGTCGTTCCGCGCCTGCGCCTCACGCAGCGCCTCGTGGTCCACCAGCGCCGCCTTCACATACAGTTCCTGCGCCATCACCACGGTCTGGATCGTCGCCTCAATCTTCGGCTTTTCGTTGTGCGACTGGTCAATCATGTACGCGATGTTGGGCATCTTGCCCTTGTCCGCCGCAAAGAAATGAATCTCGTGGAAAATCCGGAAAACCTGGTACGGGTCAATCGAGCCCAGCGTCAGGTCGTCATCCGAATAGCGCCGGTCGTTGAAGTGGAACCCGCCGAGCATGTCCTCGTCCAGCAGGAAGGCCACGATTTGCTCGATGTTCTGCGCCATATAGTGGTGCCCCGTGTCCACGAGCACCTTCGCGTGCGGCCCGGCTTTTTTCGCCAGCAGGTACGCCATGCCCCAGTCGCCAATGTCCGTCTGGTAAAACGCCGGCTCAAAGGGCTTGTACTCGACGAGCATCGTCATGCCGCGCCCGAGCTTTTTATGGCACGCCTTCAGCCCCGCCTCAAAACGCTCCTTGCGCGCGCGAATGCTGTCCTGACCCGGATAATTCGTGCCGTCGGCAAACCACAGCGACAGGTATTCGCTGTCCACGGCCTTCGCGATGGCGATGGAATCCACGCAATGCTTCAGCGCGCGCCGGCGCACCGCCGGGTCGGGATTTCCAAACGAGCCCCACTTGTAGCACTGGTCCTGGAAAAGGTTTGGATTAATGGAGCCAATCTTCACGCCGTGCTTGCGCGCCCTCTTGGCCACCGCCGCCGGGTCTTCGCCCTTCTTAAAATCCCACAGCACGTGCACGGCGACCGTCGGGCAGCACCCGGTCAGTGCGTTGACGTGGCCGGCGTCGGCCAGCTTGTCATTGAGGTCAATCGCGGCGGCTTCCTGGAAAAATTTTCCGAAGCGCGTGCCGGTGTCGGCATAACCCCAACTCGGGGTTTCGATGCGGAAGGAGTTGAGCGCCTTGAGGGCAGTGTCGAGGGAGGAACGGTTCATAGGTGAGAAAATTGAATCCACTAATAAACACGAATGAAAAACAAATTCCTGCCTTTATTCGTGCAGTTTGGTGGATGGGTCGAGTTAATCCAAATGAAACACTTCTTTCAAGCCCTGCGCGACGGGGCTGGTGTCCGGGTTGCTGGGCATGACGTCGCCCATGTGCTTCCACCACTTTTGGCAGATGGGCGTCTGCGCAATCGCGCTCCAGCGCGCCTCGTCTTCAATTTCGACATAGGCGAACAACTGCCGCGTTTGCGGATGCAGGAAGATGGAATAATTATGCGCGCCGTGCGACTTCAGCACGGCGGCCAGTTCGTCCCAGATGGGCCGGTGGCGGCGCTCGTATTCGGCCTCCTCGCCGGCGTTCACACTCATCACAAAGGCTTTGCGAATCATGGCGGCAATATAGGGTTTTAGCCGGCGGCGGCCAGATTTAATAGCAGCACAAACAGCCCGATGATTGCGCCCGACGTCGCCAGGCAGCAAATAAACCCAATGGTGTCCACCTTGTCCCATTTGAGAAATTCCCACGACGTGCCGGGCAATAATTTCAAGTGGTCAAAGCGGCTGGGGTTTTCGCGTGTTTCCTCCATCGCGGCAAGATCCAGCGCGGGGTTGCCTGCCACCGGTGTCTTCATCTTGCCATAAAATAAATCCACGCGTTCCTTGTCCGTGCCCTTGGTCAGGTAGCTCACCAAAATCAGCACCACGAACGGAAAAATGCCGTCAAAGAAATACCGCGCCGTGTCGCGCCCGGTCTTGCTCAACTGGTCGGGCTGTAGGCCAAATTTGCTCAGCATATAGCACTCAAGGTTGAACCGTCCGGTGCCCACCAGCGCGCTCGTCTGGTCGCTGGGGTCTTCGTGGACCACCGCGTCAAAATACACCCCGTTGCCGCTGGCGTCCTTGACCATCAATGACGGCGCATGGACGATTTGCGACACTATCGGAAAAGTCGGCGGCGCAATCATGTTGATATTCGGCACCGCCAAATTCACGAAGACGGCCAGCGCCACTGCCGTCCATACCGCCGCGGGGGTCAAACGCCGCCAGGTATAAATCAGCATCACCGCCGCACCAAAAGGAATGTTCACGTCAATGATGAGTTTCACGCCTTGCTCCAAATTGGTGAGCAATCGCGCCGCGCCCAGCCCCAGCACCAGCACGCCGACAATCGCCCAGCGCGCCGTGCGCACCGCTTGCGCCTCGGGCACATCCGGCCAGATGTGCCGGTAAATATTCCGCACAAACAGCGAGGAAATCGCCACGGCCTTCGCCGCCAAAATTCCCATCGTGCCGGCGAGCACGCCGGCCAGCATGAGCCCAATCAGTCCGGGAACGGCATCTGCGCCGCCGAGTAGTTTATTCGACATCGCGCCCCACAACATGTCGGGTTCCGATAAAGCATCGCGTCCGGCAAACAATGCCGCGCCAATCAAGCCGGTAAAGGCCCACAAAATAATCAGCAGCCGCTTGGCATAGGTGCCCGACGCCCCGCCGAACCGTGCCGCGTATTCATTCGTGGCCGAACCCAGAATGCCCATGTTCGCGCTCAGGCCCAGGATTTGCACCAGGCTCGCCCAGGTAAACGCCACGATGAACCAAAAACCGTATTGGCCGCCCGAGCTCGACCCAATCAGCGGAAACATATTCTGCGGCACCTTGACCGCCAGTTGATGCCAGCCGCCAATCGCGTGCAGGCCCACGGGTATGAGCAGCACGGAAAAGGCCACCACCAGCAACCCTTGCAGCGCGTTGTTCATCGCCGCACCCTTCATGCCGCCGAGCACCATGTACGCGCCCACCACCGAGGTGAATATGAAATAAAACGCCCATTGCGCCCACACCGGGTCGAGGTAGGAAATATACCGGTGCAGTTGGTGGGTGTTGCGCAAATCCACCAGCTTGTCGTGCTCGACTTTGTCGTCTCCCGTCAACGGTGCGGTCGCCGCCTGTTTTTCCAGTTTGACCAAATTGTAGTAGCCATCCACCGAGGCCTTTTCCGTCGTCGTCCAATCCGCTTCCGGCTTCAACACCAGCGACGCCGTGGTGGAATAGGCCGTCAGGTTGCCGACTGCAATCAGCAGCACCGCCACGCCGATTTGATAAATAGCATACACCCGCGCCAGCCATTTGCTGTTGAAGCGGTCCTCAAACAAATCCGCCACCGTCGTCAGCCGCACGCGCCGGAACCACACATACACAAACCAGTAAAAAGGGCTGATGAAAATCGTTTGGAACGTCAGCCAGGATTTCGACGCGCCATTCGCATACACCAGGCTCGCAGTCGTCACTGCCCCTTGCGGCTCCGTCGAATTCCCAAAATTCATGAAGAACTGGTAGAGCTTGCCCATCTTCCGTCCTGCCAGGAAAAACCCCTCCTGGTCCTTGGACGACTTCGCCGCAATCTTCCCCAGCACAATGACCATCACCAGGTAGCCGAACACGATTGCGATATCTATAAGGTGGATGCCGTTCATGAAAATTCTTCGTGCGCCGTTCGCAAAATGGGGGTGGGGTGGTGGCCGCGCCCGCTAACGGGAGGGTTCGCGACCAGGGGAACCCTTAGCTAACCGTAAAAACGCGGGGTAAGTCTATCTCAAATTACCGGTCTAGCGCGATTCCTTGACGATCTTTTTATTCCCGTCGGCGAGCACAATCGTGCGCGGCTTCCATGTCTTGGCTTCTTCCTCGCTCATCAGGCCAAAAGTCATAATCACCAGCAAATCGCCCTTTTGCCCCAGGTGTGCGGCCGCGCCATTCAGGCAAAACGTCTGCGAACCTTCCGGCGCGGGAATGGCATAAGTCTCGAACCGGTTGCCGTTGGCCAGGTTGCCCACGAGGATGCGCTCGTGCGGCAAAATGCCCACCCGGGTCATGTAGGCCGCGTCAATCGCCAGGCTGCCTTCGTATTCGAGGCGCGCGTCGGTTACTTCAGCCCGGAGGATTTTGGAGCGCAGGAGGGAGACTTGCATTTCCGCTGGAAATAGTTCGTGGAATGTGGGTATGTGTTGCGCAAAGCGCGCAAAGGGTTTAATTTTGCGCACCTCGCCGGGGTCGTCAACCCCCGATTCACGACGTCTTTATTATCATGTCTTCCCGCTGGATGAAACGAATGGCTGTGCGTGCCCGGCAGTTTGAGGAGTTTGCCGTGGACGTGGTCTATGACCGGCGCGACTCCGATGTCGGGGTCAAAATGCTTGGCGGCTTCATGCTGGTTTTATCCTTTGTATTCGACGGCATCGTGCGGGCGCGTTGCTGGCTTTACCAGCAACGCATCTTTCGCAACCAGCCCCTGGGCGTGCCGGTCGTCGTCGTCGGCAATCTGACCGTCGGCGGCACCGGCAAGACGCCCATTGTCGAAAAATTTGCCCGTTCGCTGGCTTTGCGCGGCCGCCATGTGGCCATCCTCAGCCGCGGCTACAAAAGCCGGGCCGAGCCGAGTTACCGCCGTCTTTGGCGCTGGATCAGCCACGGCGAAAACCCGCCGCCCAAGGTCGTCAGCGATGGCCAGCAGGTGCTCCTCGATTCCGCCGAAGCCGGCGATGAACCGTTCATGCTCGCCCGTAATTTGCCGGGCGTCGTCGTGTTGGTGGACAAAAACCGCGTCAAGGCCGGCCAGTACGCCATCAAAAAATTCGGCTCCGACATTCTTCTCCTCGATGACGGCTTCCAGTACCTTTCCCTTCGTGGCCAGCACAATGTCCTGCTCGTGGACAAAACCAATCCCTTCGGCAACCACCACCTTTTGCCCCGTGGCATTTTGCGCGAGCCCGTGCAGCACCTGCGCCGCGCCTCGTACGTTTTCATCACCAAGTCCGAGAGCCAGGCCGATGGCGAGTTGCGCGAAACCATCCGTCAATACCATCCCGAGGTCGAGGTCATCGAATGTGCCCACCGGCCAACTTACCTCCACTCCATTAATAATGGCAGCACCCGGCTCTCGCTCGATGATTTGCGCGGCCGGCGCATCGCCGCCTTTAGCGGCATCGCCACACCCGAAAGTTTCGAAAAAATCCTGCGCTCGCTCGGCGCGGAAATCGGCTACAACAAACGTTTCCTCGACCACCACCGTTTCACCCCGGAGGAGCTCGAGCGGTTTTTCACCCGGGCGCTCGACGCCAAGGCCGATCTGATTGTCACCACCGAAAAGGACGCCGTCCGCCTGCCTTCGGATTTGGTCTCGCCCATCCCGCTTTACTACCTGCGCCTCGAAATAGAAATCCTCAGTGGCGACCACGATTTCGACGCCGCCGTCTCCCGCATCTGCTTTCCCCGCGGCTCCTTCACCCATTCCCGCGCCCCATTCCCCACCGACAACGAGGAAGATACCGACGAGTAAGCCTGCTGACTTTGTTCTGTAATTTTTTTCTGGTTCAGTCATCCTTGCTCCCATGTCCCTCCAGGCCCACCGCCCCCTGATTGTGCGCAGCAACCGCACCCTTGGCACCTTGTTACTGGAGAAAAAACTCATCACCTCGGACCAGCTCGACGCCGCCAATGAAAAACTCCTCGAGCATCTGGAAAAGGGCGACCTGCGCCGGGCCAGCATCCTGCACGTCCTCATGTACGACATGCAGGTGTTGAACGAGGATGCCTATATCGAGGCCGTCATCGAGAAATACAGCCTCGCCCTCATGGATTTGCAGTCCTGCCAGTTTAAGAAAGTGGCCGACCTTGCCCTCGACTATACCGCCTGCTGGGCCACTTGGACCATTCCCTTCGATGTCGTGGACGACTTTTACCTGATCGGCACGGTTCTTTACCCCGCCCCGCCCGTCGTCAAATTTTGGCAGGATAAATACGCCGGCAAGAATATCATCTGGTACGCCCTCACCATGCGCTCCTTCCAGTCCGCCATGGAAAGAATCGAGCAGATGAAACCAGACGGACCCCGGGCCGCACCTGCGGCCAAACCCGCCGCCACCAAATCCTCCGGCAACACCAAGTCGCCGCTGCCGCACAAGAAGTAATTTATGAACGCAAAAACGAAATTCATGCTGGTCGCGATATTGTTGGCTGCGGCTGTTGCCTTGGCCGTGCAATACCGGGAAATTGCCCGGTTGCGGGCAACCCCTGCGGCCAGGCCAAATGCCCCTGCGGCGACCAAATCCCCCGGCCCACTCTCACTGGCCAGCATTCTCAACCTCTCCGGCAAGAATGAAATCGAATCCATGCGCGAAGTGCTCGACTTCGTGGACCATCTGAATCCGGCGGATGCGCGCGGAGCACTTGAGGCATTGGAAAAGTTGCCCCACAATGCCGCGGCGGACTTTGCCAAAAAGTTGATTTTGGCGCGCTGGGCTGAAGCCAATCCCCTCGCTGCCCTCGCGTGGGCCAAAAGCCGCACGCTCTATGATGGCCGCAGTGAGGACATCGCTGCTGTTTTTGACACCTGGGCCGCCAAAGACCCGAAGGCCGCGCTCGCTGCCGTCAGCCAGGTGGACGACGCCCATGCGCGCGCGGAAATTTACCAGAACATTTTTACCCGGCTCGCCGCCACCGATCCCGTGGCCGCCCTTGCCACGCTCCGCAGCCTGCCCGCCGGCCAGCAATCGCTCAATGCCTACGGCGAAGTTTTCTACACTTGGGCGTTGCAGGATCCCAAAGCCGCATCCCTCGCCGCGCAAAACCTGCCGCCCAGCCTGGCACGCAACCAGGCCATCCAGCAGCTCGCCGCCGGTTGGGCCCAGACTGACCCCGCTTCGGCCCTCGCCTGGGCCAATGGCTTGCCTTCGGGTAACTCCCGGACCAGCGCACTCACTTCTGTTCTCACCGCCATCGCGGCGCAAGACCCGCAGACCGGCGCGACTTATCTGGCCAGCCTCCCCAACGGCGCGGCCAAGGATTCCCTCGTCGTAAGTTTTGCCGACAACTGGGCCGCCAGCGACCCCGCTGCCGCCCTGGCTTGGGCCCAGAGCAATACCAATGGCCAGCTTTATGATCAAACGGTCGAAGGCATTTTGGCGCAGATGAGCGAGGCCAACCCCGCAGGCGCCGCCGCGCTGCTCTCACAGATTTCCCTGGCCAGTGTGCGTGACGTGGCCCTGCCGCAACTTGCCACAGCTTGGGCCCAAACGGACATTCAAGGCGCGCTGGCTTGGGCGCAGTCCCTGCCCAAGTCGGATGGCGACGCGCGCAACCAGGCCTTTCGCAATGTTGTCGGCACTTGGTCGCAGACGGATCCGGCCAGCGCCGCCGCCTTCGTCCAGACCATTCCCACCGATCCCAATTTCCGCGGGCTGACGGATGTCATCACGCAAAATTGGGCCAATGCCGACCCCGCCGCCGCTTTTGCGTGGGCGCAGGCCTTGCCTTCCGCGGGCCAGGGCGCCCAAGCTAATGCCATGCGCACGGCACTCAGCACCTACGCAAATGTTGATCCCGCAGCGGCCTTAACCTTGGCGGAACAAGCCACCTGGAGCCGCAATACCCAGCCGCCGCTCGATGGCAATGCGGGCATCGAGACCAAGACGATGGCCAACATATTGCAGGCGTGGAGCACCCAGGACGGTGCGGCGGCGGCCGCCCGCTTATCCGATATGCCTCCGGGCACCCTGGCCACCAATGCCGCCAAAGTCGTGTTGAGTAACTGGATTGCCCAAGACCCGCAGGGCGCTTCCCAATCCATTAATACCATGCCGGCCAGCGCTGAGCGCGACAGTGCCATCACCCAGTTGATCAACGTGGAAGGCGCCAATGATTTACCCACCGCTTTCGCCTGGGCGGCAACCATCAGCAACAGCGCGACCCAGGACAGCGCCTTCACGACCGTCTTGCAGCAATGGGCCAAACGCGATCCCGCCGCCGCCTCCGCCGCCGTGCAATCCGCCAACGTGAGCGACGACGAACGCGCCGCCATGCAGCAGGTGATTTTCCAATATTCCCAAGCCGGCGCGATAAAGAATTAGGTTGGTCGGCGGAACTCACGCGTCTCGCCAGAATTGTGTTCGGCTGTATCGGCCCATTGTCGGCGGATGCGGGCAGGGGATACCATTTGTAACCTTGCGGATTATATCCGGTATGTAATCATAGGGCCGTGTATTGGTTTGCCGGTCTGGTTTAATCACCCTCAACCGTTCCCCTTGCCCATGCGCAATAAAATTTCGATTGGCGTTATTATAGTGGCGGTCGCTGCCGCCATCCCGCTTTTTTTACAGTGGCGCGAAATCACCCAGCTCCGCACGGAGTTGGCCAAGGCCGATACCAAAGGCGCTTCAGCTGCCCGCAAGGCGGGTGCATATGCCGCAGGTGACAAGCAGGCCAACCAGACTTCACTGAACCATATCCTCGGTATGCACAACGAGGTGGATCGGCTTCGCGACCTGCTGGATTTCGCCTCCACTCTCGACGCCTCCGGCGCGCGCGCCTTGCTCGAGGATTTGGCCACGCAACCGGTCAACGACAAAAACCGGCTGGCCATCAATGTGCTGATTGACCGTCTCGTTCACCTTGACCCCAAAAGCGCCATGGACTGGGCCAACACCGTCCCCAATGCCCATGGCCGGCAGCAGATGCTCGGCATGCTTTTTTATACCTGGTCCAATATTGACCCCGCCAGGGCATTGGACGCGGTCGCAGGCTTGCCTAATCCCAGCCTGCGCGAACAAATGTCTCAGGAGGTCATCAATAACATGATTGTGGCCGACCCCAAGAGCGCCATTCAGGCTCTGCAAAAATTGCCCCCCACGGGCGAGGCGACGAGCTTGTACTCCAGCGCTTTTTATAATTGGGCGGCTACCGACCCCGCCGCTGCGCTCGCCGCCGCCTCGGCACTGCCCGCGACCCGTGATCGCAACTATGCCATATCCGGCATGGCCCAGGGCTGGGCCACCGTGGATCCCGCCGCCGCCCTCGCTTGGTCGGGCAACGTCCCTGCCGGGCAAATGCGCAATCAAGTCATCAACACCGCCGTCTCCAGTCTGGCGCAGATGGATCCCCAGGCCGCCGCCAACTATGTGGATGGCGTCTCCAACATTTCCACGCGCCAGCAACTCACCCAGGCAGTCGCCACCACCTGGGGAAAGGACGACCCTGAGGGCGCCCTTGCCTGGGTCGAAAATAGCACCACCGGCCAGGCGCGCGATACCACCATCGCCAGCCTGCTTGGCCCGCTGAGCCAGCAGGATCCCGCTTCCGCCGTTGCCGACCTGGCGCAACTGCCCGCCGGTACCTTGTATGACAACGCCATGACCACCATCGCCGAAAACTGGGGCCTGTCGAATATGTCCGCCGCTTTAGGCTGGCTGCAAGACCAGCGGTCCTCATCCGATCCCAAAGGCGCGTTGGAGTCCATGGGCAGCTTGGTCAACGATTGGGCCAGCACCGACCCCGATGCCGCCACCGCTTACGCCCAGACTCTTCAATCCAGCGATGCCGGATTGTTTAACAAATTAATCGGCACCATTGCCGCCAACCGCGAAAGTGTGGATCCCGCGGCCGCCTTGGCCTGGGCCCAATCTCTTCCCCCTGACGGCGGCCAGGATAACGCCATGCGCGCCGTCGTCATCGCCCTTACCCCTAACGACCCGCAACAGGCCTGGACCATGCTCCAGCAATTGCCCGCAGGCAACAGCACCGGCAACGATGTCGCCGCCGTGGTGGGCAAATGGAGCGCGATTGATCCCTCCTCGGCTGCGGACGCGCTGGCTTCTCTGCCCAATGGCGACACCAACATCAACGCCGTCAGCAACCTCGCCAAAAACTGGTTTACCAGCGACCCCGTCGCCGCCTCCCAATGGGTCAACACACTCCCTACTGGCGACGCCCGCGACGCCGCCGTCACCCAGCTCATTTCCATCGAAGGCAAAAACGATTTGCCCGACGCTTTTACTTGGGCGACTTCTATGACCGACGACAGCGACCGCACCTCCCAGCTCAAAACCGTCGTGACCCAGTGGGCCAAGTCCGATGTAGCGGCAGCTACCGCCGCCGTGCAAAACGCCAACCTCACCGACGACCAGCGCGCCGCGTTGTTAAACACCATCACTAAATCCGCCGCCATCAAATCGGTGAATCCTTGAGCACGGGCAGCTAGCACCGTCGTGATTGGCTGAAACTAAACTATTGGGGTAATTTTTGTTTTTTTGCTGGAGCAGGATCTTCCCTAAGGGTAAACGAAAACATTTCTTGTTTAGGTTCAGAAGTTACTGAAATGACGGCATTTTTGATGGCGGAAGATAGCTCATCGCCATCTTGAGGCTCCGGCCAGGGTAGCCCTCCTCGCAGGATTAGGGCGCGGTTGCCCTTGCCACTTTTTTCTCCAGTGCGAACGAAAACTGGCGCCAAACGCAGGCGCTCGAGTTGCTCAATCGCACCTTCCCACGTGCCTCCCTTCTGAAAGTCTGCCGTCACGACCAGCGCGGCCTCAGCCAGCGCGTAGATAAGTTTGTTGCGCTGCATGGCATGGCCGACATTGAACCCCGCCCCTGGGTCATAGGGCGACACGAGAACTAGCCGCCCATCCATCAATGCCTCCCGGTTATCCCGTGCCAGCACAGCTCGTTCCAAGCTGTCAGCCATTACCCCCACGACATTCCCTCCTGCCAGCAAAGCCCCGTGCATTGCTGCACGGTCAATTCCCTTCGCGCCCCCGGACACCAGCGTAAGGTTCGCCGCAGCGGCCATTCGACCAATACCCTCCGCATAGGTGAGCAATTCGTCATCCACTTGTCGGGAACCGACCACGGCCAGTCCTCCCATCTCAAGGAGTGCTGCATCCCCACAACCATAGAGCAGGGGTGGGGCGTCCTCCTTCAAGCGTGTTTTCAGCCAGCGCGGGTAAGTCGCATCAGCCCGACTGACGACCCAAATCGCCCGGTTATTCCAATGATCAACCGCTTGGCTCAATTGGAAACCGCGTCCCAGCAAAGCCTTCAAGCGGGGCGGGCCAAAAACTGCGGCAACCTCACTAATGATTTCACAGGCCTCAGAACCGATTAAATCAGCCGGCTCCCTTTGATGCTCGCGCAAAAGTCGGGTCAGCTTGGTGTATTCGCCAAAGGTCAACAGTTCAGTGGACAAATCATTGCGCCCCGTGATGAGCGGAGCGGTCAGCAACAGGATCGCCTGGGTATTCGCTGTCAATGGCGCGATCATTCGGAGTATAAAATTGAGGCCAATGCCAGAGGATATACCGGCCCGCTGCCATGGGAAGCCAACAAATAAGCGGCCACAGTCATCGTCCAGCGTGAATCCACTAAATCATCTACCAACAACACTGGACTAGTTGGCAACGTTTGGGAGATCACGCCTATGGCTCCGTCAACATTTCGTGCCTGCTGGCTGCTATTGGCCATGGCTTTTTGTTCGGGACGATCGGCGGTTTTTTCCAATACCTCATAAAACGGCAAGTTTAGTGAAGCCGCTAGGCGGCGCGCGAAATCTGGCACAAGTCCTGGATGGCGTCGCGAAGGGACGCATGTCACCCAACTCGGCGCCGGCGTTGGCGCCCATTGATGCACTAATTTTGCACAGGCCTGCACCAAATCATCGGCAAACCGGCGATCCTCATATTTTCCCCGCCGGACCAGCGCACCCCAACCAGCATCTCCCCAACTACAAAGAACCTTCCCAGCTTGGGCCTGGTGCTCTGGGGTAATTTTGCCGCTTACATTCAATTGTGGCAGTCCGCCGGTGGGCCAGAGCTTTCTCGGCTCCAAAGGCAGGCTTGTTCTCCGTAGGAAAGCCACGGCGTCCTGCACCAGCGCCTCGTCAGTCGTTTTGGGCAGCGCTGGAAGATTCGGCGGTCTAAAATTTCCAGAGTTGCCATCCAAGGCTTCAATGAGAAATTCCATATGGCCTGAAGCTAGTGAAACGTATTGCTGCATCTGTGCTTGTTCAATACGACGCAAAGCCGTTAGTCGTTCAGCCCGCTCCCAAAACGATTTGTCCAGGCGTGCACTGGTCAGCGTCCACTTCGTGCCTTGTTTGATAATTGGCGCCGGAGATTCCAATGAAAGCAAGAGGAGCGCCTTGTTGATGCGTCCCATGCTGATATTTACCGCGGCCATTAATTCATGGATGGTCAGGCCATCTGACGCTTGATGCAAAGCCACCAATACTTCTTCAACTTCTTTGGCGGCGGGGAAGGCTGTTTCGATGAAATAGTCGGTGATCTCTTTCTCCTCTGTGCCACTTAAAAGCACGCCATAGGCCGATTCTATGGCCCGGCCAGCTCGGCCAACCTGCTGGTAATCGGCCACTACCGATCCTGGCGTCTGGTAGTGGATGACAAAAGCGAGGTCGGGCTTGTCAAAACCCATTCCCAATGCGGTTGTCGCCACCAGGGCCTTCACTTGATTATTGAGCAGGGCTTGTTCGAACTGCGGACGTCGTTCACCCGTCTCTCCGGTATAGGCTTCCGCGTTTAACCCGCGTAACCGCAGCCATTCTGCCACTTGTGTCGCGTCGCGAACCGTCAGCGTATAAATGATTCCGCTTCCCCGCAATAATGGCAGTTGCGCGGCCAGCCACGCCAGTCGCGCTGCTTGGCTGGGCAGGCGGATGGTTTGCAGAAAAAGTGATGGGCGGGCGAGTTCTCCGCGCGAAATAGTCAAATTCTGGCCCAACACCGTCTGTAGGTCGCCGATCACCCGGTTGTTGGCGGTGGCCGTGGTTGCGAGCAGCCGGAGGTTGGCCGGCAGGGTACGGATGATTCTTTCCAGAAGCCGGTAGTGTGGCCGGAAATCATGCCCCCAGTCGGAAATGCAGTGGGCTTCATCAATCACCAGCAACGAAATTTGACTGGAAACGTGGGCGAGCACCTCAGTCCGAAAATGCTCATTGGCTAATCGTTCCGGTGAAATCAGCAGGATGTCCACTTCATTGCGCGCGAGGGCCGTTTCCACATCCTTCCAGTCCTCTTCATTGTCTGAGTTAATCGTCAAAGCCCGTACGCCCATGGACTCCGCTGCAGTAATCTGGTTTCTCATGAGTGCCAGTAAGGGCGAAACTAGCAATGCGGGGCCGGCCCCCTCCTCGCGCAAGAGTTTGGCGGCAATGAAATAGACAAAACTCTTACCCCAGCCGGTTTTTTGCACGACCAGCAACCGCCCGCGTCCATCCACCACTTGCTCGATCGCCTCGGCTTGCCCATCCCGAAACCCGGCGACGGGGTTCTTGGTTCCCTGTCGTAAAAGTTCGAGTGCGCGTCGCGGGTTGTAGGGCATAGTGGAGTCAGCCTTAAAGGTCGCTGGCATGATCCGTCATCATTTGTAGTTGATTAATGATTTGACTGTCAAAGCGAATTCTCTTCGCGCGCCATGATCTAAAAGCTCGCATCTTGCACACGCATCAATCTATCCCGATGCGTTGATATCTAGGCTTGCCTCCGGGCGGCGGCGCGGCTACCGTACCCGCTTCTTATGCCCGACCGCTTCATCTTCTCTTCCGAATCCGTTGGCGAAGGCCATCCGGACAAGGTCGCCGACTTCATTTCCGACAGCGTGCTCGATGCCTGCCTCGCGCAGGACAAGTACAGCCGCGTCGCCTGCGAAACCCTCGTCAAGAGCAACTGCGTCTTCATCGCCGGCGAAATCACCACCAAGGCGAAACTCAATTACGAGCAAATCGTCCGCGACGCCATCCGCGAAATCGGCTACACCAATACCGACGACGTATTTCACGCCGACCACGTTTTCGTGACCAACGCGCTCACCCGCCAGTCGCCCGACATCGCCCAGGGCGTGGACGCCCGCAAGGCCAAGGGCAAGAAAACCGCCGAGCAGGGCGCCGGCGACCAGGGCATCATGTTCGGCTACGCCTGCACCGACACGCCGGAACTCATGCCCGCGCCCATCATGTTTGCGCACCGCCTCAACCGCGCGCTCGCCAAAATCCGCAAGAAGTCCGACGCCGCCCCCTGGCTCCGCCCCGATTGCAAATCCCAGGTCGCTGTCGAGTATGTGGACTACAAACCCGTCGCCATTCGCAACGTCGTCATTTCCACCCAGCACGCCGCCTCCGCCGCGCACGCCACCATCGAAAAATTCTGCATCGAGCAGGTGATTAAAAAAGTCCTGCCCGCGCGCCTGCTCAAGAAAACCGAATTCCTCATCAACCCCACCGGCAAATTCGTCGTCGGCGGCCCGCAGGGCGACTCCGGCCTCACAGGACGCAAAATCATTGTGGACTCCTACGGCGGCTGGGCCCGCCACGGCGGCGGCGCCTTCTCCGGCAAAGACCCCTCGAAGGTTGACCGTTCCGCCGCCTACATGTGCCGCTGGGTCGCCAAAAACGTCGTCGCGGCGAAGCTCGCCACCAAGTGCGAACTCCAAATCGCCTACGCCATCGGCCACCCGCGCCCGACGAGCATCCATGTGGACACCTTCGGCACCCACACCGTTTCCGAGCGCCGCATCATCGCCGCCATCAACGAAGTCTTCTCCTTCAAGCCCGCCGACATCGTCGCGCAGCTTAACCTCCTCCGCCCGATTTACCGCTCGACTACCAACTACGGCCACTTCGCCAAACCCGGCCTCAGTTGGGAATCCACCGACAAAGTCCCGGCGCTTATCAAAGCAGCGTCTTAATTTGTGTTCTGGTTCCTGGTGCTTCGTTCTTAGTTTCAAAACCAAGAACCAAAAACCAAGAACTAAGAACCAAGTCCCAAAACACCTTCCTATGACCACAGCCACGATTGCCGACTTCAAAGTCGCCGACCTCAACCTCGCCGACCTCGGCCGCAAGCGTATCCAGATGGCCGAGCACGAGATGCCCGGCCTCCTGTCCATCCGCGCCAAATACGCGCCATCGAAGCCCCTCAAGGGCGTCCGCGTCGCCGGCTCCTTGCACATGACGACCGAGACCGCCGTGCTCATCGAGACCCTCAAGGCCCTCGGCGCCGATGTCCGCTGGGCTTCGTGCAACATCTTTTCGACCCAGGACGATGCCGCCGCCGCGATTGCCAAGGGTGGCACGCCCGTCTTCGCCTGGAAGGGCGAAACCCTCGAGGAATATTGGGACTGCACCTGGCGCATGCTCACCTGGCCCAATGGCTCCGGCCCCGAACTCATTGTTGACGACGGTGGCGACGCCACGTTGCTCATCCACAAGGGCTACGAGCTCGAAAACGGCAGCGACTGGGTCAACACGCCCTCCGGTAGCCATGAAGAGCAGGTCATCAAAAACCTCCTCAAAAAAATTCACGCCGAGCACCCCGGCCACTGGCACAAAATCGTCCCCGACTGGAAAGGCGTTTCCGAGGAAACCACCACCGGCGTGCACCGTCTCTACCAGCGCCTCGAGGCCGGCCAGCTCCTCGTTCCCGCCATCAACGTCAACGACTCCGTCACCAAGTCCAAGTTCGACAACCTTTACGGCTGCCGCGAATCCCTCGTGGACGGCATCAAGCGCGCCACCGACGTCATGATCGCCGGCAAGACCGCCGTCGTCTGCGGTTATGGCGATGTCGGCAAAGGCTCCGCCCAGTCCCTCCGCGGCCTCGGCGCCATCGTCCTCGTCACCGAGGTTGACCCCATCTGCGCCCTCCAGGCCGCCATGGCCGGCTTCCAGGTCACCACCGTCGAGGACACCCTCGGCCTCGCCGACATCTACGTCACCTGCACCGGCAACTACGGCATCATCACCCTCGAGCACATGCTCAAGATGAAAAACCAGGCCATCGTCTGCAACATCGGCCACTTCGACAACGAAATCCAGGTGGACAAACTCAACGTCGCCGCCGGCGTCAAGAAGGTCAACATCAAGCCCCAGGTGGATCGCTACGACCTCCCCAGCGGCAACTCCATCTACATGCTCGCGGAAGGCCGCCTCGTGAACCTCGGCTGCGCCACCGGCCACCCGTCGTTCGTCATGTCCAACTCCTTCTCGAATCAAGTGCTCGCGCAATTGGACCTCTGGGCCAACCGCACCAAGTATTCGCCCGGCGTTTACATCCTGCCGAAGAAACTCGACGAAGAAGTCGCCCGCCTCCATCTGGAAAAAATCGGCGTCAAACTCACCAAGCTCACCAAGGTGCAGGCCGACTACATCGGCGTCCCGATCGAAGGGCCGTATAAACCCGAACACTATAGATATTAAAGGTAGGGCGTCCGGCAACCGCCGGACTGACCCGTCTAGTGATTTTTAGTTCGGCTTGGTTGTAGGGGCGCAGTCTTGCTGCGCCCTCTTTGCCTTGTAATACTACCGGTATTAAATGATTCCATCGCTTTCTCAAAAGGCGCATCGGACGAAACGTCCCTTGCGCCTTTTTGTTTTTTCGGACCTCGCTCCTCTATTTTCGGGTGCCTCTCCTCACCCCCAATATCCAAATTGACGCCGACCCGAATATCTCTTCTATTTCTCCTCTCTACCTCCCGCCCTTTCTTACCCCCTATGAAAACACCCCTCCGTCTGCCTGCCCGTTATTTGCCTCTGCTCTGTGCTTTCGCGGTAACCGCCGCTTCCTTCGGCGTCGCCGCTGCCCAAACTGCTCCCGCCGCTTCTGCGCCTGCAATGGGTTCAGGCCGTGCGGCTATTGTTGGTGGCGGCCGTGGCGCCCTTGGTGGTCGTGGCGGCCTCGGTGGTGGGGCTACTCCTCCCGGGCCGGCTGCTCCGGTGCCTCCGGAGGTGGCCATCGCCCGCCCCTCTGCCGCGGAAATCGCGCAAGTCAATGACGCCGTCAAAAAATTCATCGCCACCGACGCCTCCGTCAAACCTCTCTTGGATAAATATCCCGGCTTGATCGTCGTCCAGCCGCCGCGGGCCAACACCGCCATCGCGCCTTCGCTCAATAATGGCTACATGGCCAAGCACAACGCCAATGTCGAACTCGCCAAGCAGGGGAATATTGACCTCCTGTTCATGGGCGACTCCATCACCGATTTCTGGCGCAATGCCGGCAACGGCGGCGATAATCCTCCCATGGCCGGGAAAGAGGTTTTTGACCAGTATTTCGGCTCCTACAAAACCGCCAATTTCGGCATCGCTGGCGACACCACGCAGGGCGTGCTCTACCGCCTGCAAAACGGCGAGGGCCAGGGCTTCCAGCCCAAGGCCATCATGTTGATGATCGGCACGAATAATGCCGGCCCCAACACCTCCGCCGAAATTGCCGAAGGCGTCGGCGCCGTCGTTTTGGAAATGCGCAAGGATTTCCCCAACGCCAAGATCCTCCTCCTCGGCATCTTTCCGCGCGGCAATCCGGGCGACGCCGTCCGCACCACCGCCCTGGCCGTCAACCCCATTATCGCCAAACTCGATGACGGCAAAAACGTTTTCTATCTCGATATCGGTGCAAAATTCCTGGATGCCGACGGCGTGCTCGCCCCGGACATCATGGCCGACAAGCTGCATCCCACGAAAAAAGGCTACGGCATCTGGGCCGAGGCCGTCAAAGACCCCATCGCCAACTTGATGAAGTAAAGGGTGGGGGCTGGTGAATTTTCTTCGTCTCGGGCTTGCCCTCCGTAGCCTTGGTGAAGGAGGGGGTAGGGCGTCCGGCAACCGCCGGACTGACCCGCCTAGCGGTTTGGTTGCAGGGGCACGCGGAAATGCGCCTTCGTTTTCGGTTGCGCCTTTTGTTTTCACCCCAACGGGGTGAACATCCCTTAGCCCAGGGTTGTCCGGCCGCCGGACTACCCTGGGGTCCCGTCGCACATAATTTTCAACCCTGTAGGGGTTGCATCAACCATAGGGGCATCCCTGTCCCGCCTAGCGGATCCCGATTCTGTTTGGTTGTAGGGGCGCAGTCTTGCTGCGCCCGCTTTGTTTTACGTTGCGAGGTGCTTTACCCGCGTTTCAGTGGTTAAGGCTTAAGCCGAATGCCAATTATTGCCTGCGAGGTAAGCTTCGCCCGTCTGTGATGCATGACGACGAATACGTTCCACTATCTCAGGAAGGCTAGCCATCCCAGTAAGAGCCAAGTATAAATGATTATAGTCAAAGAGAAGAAGAGGTGTCCGAGATCCAGATGCTTCTTTGATTGCTGTCGATGAGTAACCAGAAATTGAAATCATTATACCCATGGTGTTATCGGCTTTCGTCGTGATCTTCTTGAAAAACGTATCAATATCAGTTGCTCCGGCCTGTTCAGTTGTAAATTTAGTTTCGATTAAATATGTTGTTCCGATGACAGTAATTGATCCATCGATCTGACGCCCTGCGGATGTGTATGGGCGCCGATGTTCGATTTCAAAATGGGTAACAAGATCGTAAAACCAATCCTGGAAGTCATATCCGGCTTGTTGCGCGCCTAGTAACTTAGCAAGGTTTTTGAGGCGAGTGTTGAGTGTCTCAAGGTTTGCGCGAGAACGTTCAGTTTCTGCATGGAGTGCCTTTATTCGTTCTTGGGCTTCTCGCCGCTCACGTTCTGTAAGAACTTGTTCGTCGAGTCGATTGAGGGCAATTTTCAATTCTTTCACGGCTGTCTTGGCTTCTTTGATTAATTCTTGTGAATCTTCCCATCCGTTGAGATCCGGAAAGGAAGATTGCTCCCCGAGATCGTGCGCCAAGCTATGGAGGAGTTTCTCCCCGTTGGAAATATCAGGCAGTTTTGAAAATAAACGATCGAGAAATGCGCGTTTTGTTTCGGTCTCACTCCAGGAAGAGAGAAATGCTTCGCTAATACCATGCTGGCGCAGAAATCGCCAAAGTGTTTTACGTCGCCAAAATGATTTTAAAGTGGCGTCATGAACGAGATTAACGAATGATGCTGAAAGTTTTTTATGCATTCTGCATTTAACTTGGAATGCTCTATCGCCAAAAGGATTGGGCTAAAAGCACAATTCTGCACTATGTCACGATTATTCTAAGTGAACACTTAGTATAGCGGCAAAATTCTGCATACCATGGCTGTTTAAATAGTTGATAAAAACTTCCCACGGAGGGAAATTGCTTAAGTATTGAGATGGGCCGGTATGCAAACCTCCCCCTGGCCCAGAATAAAGTCCTCCTCCTGGCCCAGCGTATAAGCCACCACCTGGTCCAGAATAAAGTCCGCCACCAGGTCCTGTATAAAGTCCTCCGCCCGAACCTGAATAAAGTCCACCTCCTGGGCCAGTGTACATACCACCGCCCGGTCCAGAATAAAGCCCGCCACCTGGTCCTGAATATGCTCCTCCTCCAGGCCCCGTATACAATCCTCCTCCTGATCCCGTATATCGTCCGCCGCCAGGGCCTGTGTATTTATCTCTTGGCCACATATTTTTGTTATTACCATCTGCACAATAATTAAATATGCAAGTTGTATTCTAGGTTTACCCAACCTCCCCAACCCATCAAACCTCCCCAACGCAACCAACCGAGTCCTACCACCTTCCCTTAGTTCCCTGTTATCCTGCCGTCCCTCTTTGCGCCTCTCCGTCCTGGCGTGAGAAAACATTCGTGTGCTTCGTGGATAAATTCTTCGCTCTGAGGTTGCCCTGATTTGACGGACACGGATTTAGGGGTCAAATAGAAAGACCCCGATGAAAGATCAACCCAGCAAACAGGTCGGAGAGCGTGGACGGCACGCCAACTACAGCAAGGAATATGTTGAGGAAGCCCTCGCGCTCTGGCGCACGAGCGGTCGCAGCGCGACCGCCGTAGCAGCCGAGCTCGGCATCCGGCGACCCTTGCTCTATCGGTGGGCCGCCGCGCAGCGGCGGGCCACCGATACTCCTCAACCTTCCGCGCCCGCGCGAGCGGTGCGCAGCCTGGCGGAACTGGAAGCGGAGATCGGCCGCTTGCGTGAAGAGAATGACAAGCTCCTCGAGCAGCGGGAAATCCTAAAAAAATCCCTGGGCATCTTCTCCGAACTGCCGCCGAGAGGTATGCCCAAGTCGAAACCATGAGCGGCCATTACCCCATCCGCCAGTTGTGCGCGACCTTGCTGGTCTCGCGCAGCGGCTTCTATGATTGGCGGCGGCGCAAACAGACGCCCGGCCCGCGTCAACGCGAGAACCTGGCGCTGCGCCAGCGCTTGCGCACGGCCTTCGAGCAGAGCCGCCGCACCTACGGCAGCCCGCGCCTGGCGCGGGCGCTGGGTTGTCGCGGCAGTCGCAATCGCATTGCGCGCCTGATGCGCGTGGAACGTATCCGCGCCCGGCAGCGCTCCAAGTTCCGCGTCGCCACCACCGACAGCCGCCACAACGGGCCGATTGCCCCGCATCGCTTGATCGGCGTGACGCCGCAGACGCTCAATGAAGTCTGGACCACCGATGTCACGCACATCATGACCGCCCAAGGCTGGTTATACCTGGCCGCCGTGTTGGACGTGCATAGTCGCAAAGTTGTGGGCTGGGCCATGGCTGAGCGCTTGGATGCTCCCCTCGTTGTGGCCGCTTTGCAAATGGCCATCGCCCGACGACAACCCACCAGCCGCGTCATCGTGCACTCGGATCGCGGGGCCGAGTTCGCCAGCGGCGTCTATCGCAAAATGCTCGCCAGCCACGGACTCATTGCGTCCATGAGCCGCACCGGCAACTGCTACGACAATGCCCACATCGAATCGTTCTGGAGTAGCTTAAAACACGAACTCATCTACCGCCAGCGCTTCGGCTCCAGAGCCGAAGCCCGCAGCGCCATCTTCGACTACATCGAAAGCTTCTATAACCGCCGCCGGTTGCATTCCAGTATCGGTTATCAAAGCCCACTCGACTTCGAAGCTCAACTCAACTAACCAACCATTACCCTAAATCCACTGTCCGAAGAATCGGGGCAAGCCCACTCGCACCCTTTGTCCCTCTGTTCCTCTGTCCCTTAGTCCCTCCTCCCCCACGCCCACTTTGCTTTCCACCGACATATCGCCGTTCATCAACTCGGCCAGCCGCTTGCTAATGACGAGGCCAAGGCCGGAGCCGCCGAAGCGGCGCGTGGTGGAAGCGTCCGCTTGGGAAAAGGACTGGAAGAGATGGCCCATGGCTTCGGGCGAAATGCCGATGCCCGTGTCGCGGACAGAAAAAAGCAGGCGCACGCGTTCCGGCGCACCTTCGTCGGAGGGTGGCAGCGGCTGGGCGCTGAGGGAGAGCACGACCTCGCCATGCGCCGTGAACTTGATGGCATTGCCCAGCATGTTGACGAGGATTTGACGCAGGCGGGTTTCGTCACCCTTGGCGAGTGGTGGAACACCGGCGGCGATTTCGTAAAGCAGATCGAGCTGTTTTTCGTCGGCTTTGGGGGCGAGGATGTCGAGTGCGCCCTCGACACATTCGAGCACGTTGAACTCCTCGTTTTCGGGGGTGAGGCGGCCGGATTCGATTTTGGAAAAGTCGAGGATGTCGTTGATGACGGACAAGAGGGCGTCGCCGCTTTGGCGGATGGTCTCGACGCAGTCGCGCTGTTCGGCGGTGAGCTGGGTGTCGAGGAGGATGGACGTCATGCCGATGACGCCGTTCATGGGCGTGCGGATTTCATGGCTCATGACGGCGAGGAACTGGCTTTTGGCGATGCTGGCGGCGACGGCGGCCTCCTTCGCGGCGACCAATTCCTGCTCGATCAACTTGCGGGCGGTGATGTCCTGGATGAAGCCTTCGTAGTAAGAGGGCTGGCCATCGGCGTCGCGCACGACGCGGGATTGTTCGGAAATCCAGATGATGTCGCCGTCCTTGCGATAGACCTGGTACTCCAGGCCATTGACGAAGCCGTCGCGTTCGATGAGGCGTTTGAACTCGAGGCGCATGGCATCGTCCACATAGATGCTTTTGGAAATGTCGCGGACGCTGCCCATCAATTCTTCGGGCGAGGCGTAGCCGTACATGCGCGCGAGCGCGGGGTTGACTAGCAGGTAGTGGCCATCCGGCGTGGATTGAAAAATGCCCTCAACGGCGTTTTCCACGATGCTGGAATAACGCTCTAGGAGTTCGGACATGTCGCTGGCGGAGGCAGTGGAAAGGTGGCGCTTGGCGTCTAAAGTCATGAGGTAAGCATATTTATAAGGCAAATCCCGTGCCAATCACGAGCGCGCAGCAATAGGAAAATCCCCTAGAAGCGCAGCCATAAGCAGAACGAAACGGGGGTATTTTATTCAGTGGCGGGATAGTTTGGGCCCGTTAGCATAACGCAACCCTTAGCGGTTCTCAGAAACGCCAGAGCCCCACCCCCACCCCCTCTAAAATGGGCCGAATTAGTCCGATTTAGTCCGATTTTGGGGGCTTGGGCTTAAAGGTGGCCTCAAAATAGTCGCGCTTGAGGCGGAGGGCTTGCTGCTGGTGGTCGCCGCGGCGGAGCTGGCAGACCTCGCGGGAGAGGGCGAGGAGGTTCTTGCGCTGTTCGAGGCTCTCGGGTGCGCCGGTGGCAAGGTCGTGAATGCATTGGCCCAGGGCGACGGCGAGGGGCGTGGACAGCCAGTCGGTCACGGCGAGGGCGTCGGTTTCCTCGAGGGTGTCGGCGGAGCGGCCGACGAGTTCGTGAATCCAGTCGCGGGTTTCCTGAAAGCGGAGCCAGTCTTCAAAGCCGCCCCGGCGCCATTCGGAGAGGTTGTCTTCGGTGATGGGGCGGGACTCGAAACG
>Ga0207038_10112_pt2 | contig 22699 bp, 20 predicted proteins | sample Alteio_BWMinCont_76_FD_153285 | JGI IMG/M metagenome (GOLD analysis project Ga0207038, IMG submission 153285) | Enriched cells from forest soil in Barre Woods Harvard Forest LTER site, Petersham, Massachusetts, United States -... | ecosystem: Environmental > Terrestrial > Soil > Temperate forest >...
ATTTTTCAGCCTGATCCTGTTCAAAATATCCCATTAATACATTATGCCCCAGCTTAACAGTTCCTTCCGCTTCTGTTTGCCCGGAAATCATTTTCATCATGGTGGTCTTACCCTCGCCGTTCCTACCAACAAAGGCTACTCTCTCCCCTTTCTCTAAAATAAAATTAGCGCCTGAGAATATTCTTTTTTGCGGATAAGCTTTACCTGCGTTTTCTACCGTGAGCGCTATTTTTCCGCTATGTGCAGGCGGAGGAAAACGAAAATGCATGGACACTATATCGTCTTCATCCACTTCAATAATATCCATCCTGTCCAATTGCTTGATGAGCGATTGGGCAAATGCCGCCTTGCTCGCCTTGGCCCTGTACTTATCAATAAGCACTTGGGTTTTGGCAATTTCTTTTTGCTGGTTTTTAGCAGCAGCCTGTTGCTGCTCCCTTCTTTCCTTGCGAAGTTCCAGGTAGTGACTATAGTTGGTTTTGTAATCGTAAATTTTCTGATTGGAAATTTCGATGGTGCGGGTGGTTACGTTATCTAAAAACTTTTTATCGTGGGAAATAAGCACCAGCGAGCCCGGAAAGGTTTCCATAAACTCCTCCAGCCATTGCATAGATTCTATGTCCAAGTGATTGGTAGGCTCATCGAGCAATAACACATCGGGTTTTTGAAGCAACAATTTCACCAATTCAATACGCATCCTCCATCCGCCGCTAAGCTCTGATGTGGGGCGGCTAAATTCTCTGCGTTCAAATCCAAGCCCTTTGAGTTTCTTTTCTATTTCTTCATCTCGATTGCCGGAGCCTAAAATATCCAGGCGATGTGTAATATCGGTTATCTCGGTTATTAAATTAGAATAAGCATCGGTTTCATAATCTGTCCGTGTTTCCAATTGGTGATTAACTTCTGTAAGACGGGCTTCCAGTTGTTGAATCTCAATAAATGCGGTAGCCGCTTCTTCGAAAACAGTTTTACCATGCTGGTGAACCATGTCCTGTGGCAAGTAGGCTATCCTCAGACCATTTGGTTTGCCAATGTTGCCGGAGGTAGGGTTTTGCTGCCCGGCCAATAGTTTAAGCATGGTACTTTTACCGGCGCCATTTTTACCGGCCAGTCCAATGCGGTCATTATCATTCACAAGGAAGCTTACGCTATCGAAAAGGGTAGACCCTCCGAAACTTACATTTACGTTATTTACTGATATCATTTTTTAAAAAGAAGGTGCAAAAATACACTAAAAAAGCGAAAGGCCGCTGCATTACGGTGCAACGGCCTTTGTAAAGTTTGGTTAGAAACTGTTTTGCCGATTACTTAGCGGGAGCGCTGGCGCTTTTCTTCACGGGAGCTCCTTTCTTTACGCTGCCACTCTTCTTTACTGATTTTGCAGCAGCCGGTTTAGAAGCTTGTTTGCCGGTAGATGCTTTAGCGGGTTGTTGTTTTACAACCGGTGAAGCGAAAGAAATGCCTCCTAAAAGGAGCGCGCTGGCGAGAATTAAACTTAACTTTTTCATGACTTTGTTTTATTATTAATGGTTAGTTACTGAGAGCAAAACTACAGCCTGAAAATGAAGTCCGGGTGAGGTTTCGGGGGATGTAGTGTGAAGGAATGTTAAAAGAAATACCGTTGTCATTCTGAACGCAGTGAAGAATCTTTATGTCATATTGATGAGATGTTTCACTTCGCTCAACATGACAAAAACATAAAACAAAAAAGACCGCTGCATTACGGTGCAACGGTCTCAGGGGAAATTGTGGTTAGAAACAATTTTGCTGATTACTTAGCGGGAGCGCTGGCGCTCTTCTTCACAGGAGCTCCTTTCTTTACACTGCCACTCTTCTTTACTGATTTTGCAGCAGCCGGTTTAGAAGCCTGTTTGCCGGTAGATGCTTTAGCGGGTTGTTGTTTTACAACCGGTGAAGCGAAAGAAATGCCTCCTAAAAGGAATGCGCCTGCGAGAATTAAACTTAACTTTTTCATGACTTTGTTTTATTATTAATGGTTAGAAACTGAGAGCAAAAATACAGCCTGAAAATGAAGTCCGGGTGAGGTTTCGGGGGATGTAGTGTGAAGGAATGTTAAAAAGGTTGATGTCGCTACAAGCTCTGAAAAATTGATAATACTATATGACAAAGAAATTTCTATAATTTTACCGCATCATATTAATACCCACATCATCATGAAAAAAGGCCCTATTTCCACATTTATAGATAAGAATTACCTGCATTTCAACTCTGCCACGCTGGTAGATGCATCGAATGCATACATAGCCCACATGAATAAGAAGGGGAAAATGATGATTACCCTTGCAGGCGCTATGAGTACAGCCGAATTGGGTATTTCGCTGGCCGAAATGATTCGCAAGGATATGGTCTCCATTATATCGTGCACCGGCGCTAACCTGGAAGAAGATATTATGAACCTGGTGGCGCACAATCACTACAAACGGGTTCCGCATTACAGACAACTATCTCCGGCTGAAGAGTGGGATTTATTGGAACATGGGTTCAACCGTGTAACCGACACCTGCATACCGGAAGAAGAAGCTTTCCGCCGCATACAATCGCATATCCATAAGCTGTGGAAGAAAGCGCAAACCAAGAACAAGCGCTATTTCCCACATGAGTATATGTATGAATTACTGCTTTCAGGCGTAATGAAAAAGCATTATGAAATTGACCCCAAGAATAGTTGGATGATGGCTGCTGCAGAAAAAAATCTGCCAATCATTTGCCCCGGCTGGGAAGATTCCACTATGGGGAATATTTTTGCTTCTTATTGCATCAAAGAAGAATTGCAACCTAGTATTGTTAAATCAGGTATTGAATATATGATGTGGCTTGCTAACTGGTATACCCAAAACTCCAAAGGACAGGGAGTTGGGTTTTATCAAATTGGAGGTGGCATAGCAGGTGATTTCCCTATTTGCGTAGTACCCATGTTATATCAAGATTTGGAAAGAACCGATACACCTTTCTGGGCTTATTTCTGCCAGATTTCAGATTCTACCACTAGCTACGGCTCTTATTCCGGCGCAGTGCCGAATGAAAAGATCACCTGGGGTAAACTGAGCGATAAAACTCCACGATACATCATTGAGTCGGACGCTACTATTGTGGCTCCGCTTATGTTTGCATATATATTGGGTAAATAAGCTAAGAGCTTAGAACTAAGAGATAATAGTAAGGTGCTATGCTTTGAAAAAGATAGTTTATATATTAACTCTTCTTATACTCTCATCTCTAATAGGATGTAAAGTCACTGGAATTTATTCTTTGGGTAATGGATTTAGCCATATCCGCATGATTATAAAGGAGGATAGTACTTTTGCTTATACTACATTTTTTGATGCCGGTGGCACTGACACTATTAGAGGAAAATGGAAACTTCATAAAGGGTACTTGATTCTAAATTCATTCGCCAAGCCAAAATTTAAACCTAATAGTATATATGAGAAAACCGAAGCCAATAAAGATAAGAAATTAATAATAGTTCAAAATATGGATGTCGATGCTTCTGCCGCAATAATATCCATCAATAATGGACAGAAAGTTGATACCTTACGGATGTTAAATGATTCAAATTATTGGAACGATTCTTATCCTATGGGTTTAACAGGCGCTTATACGCATATTGATTCAATAAAAAATATTCGTATTATAAAAACTGATAACTGGACAGACTGTATTCTTAAAGACAGTTCATTTAATACACTCAATCCTAAGTCAAATCTTATTATTATTTACTCTCAACCATACAATCATTATTGGGGAATGAAATACTTTGTTGATACGAAATGGAAGTTACGCTTTAATCGTATCTACCCATGGAGAAAGACGATAACCCAATTCGATAAAAAATATTTCCTGACAAAAAAAAGGAATCATATTGCACATACTGGCGAATTACCTTAAATCCTTAATAGTTTATAATTTTACAATATGATCCATACCTACAAAATATCCGGAATGACTTGCAGCGGCTGCGAAGCCACTGTTAAAAGCAATTTGCTGAAACTGCCCGATGTGGAATCGGTAGAGGTATCGAAAGATACGGGCGTTGCAACCATCGGTATGTCAAAACATATTTCTTTGGAAGAATTACAAAATGCCATTGGAGTAAATAGTAAATACCTCATCAGTAACGACAACAGTGTGGCACAATCTATGGAAGAATCGTCGTGGTTTGCCACCTACAAACCTTTATTTGTTCTATTTGGATTAATACTTATCGTTTCCTTTATTGCCTCCTATCACATCGGAGAATTAGCCCCTACCCTATGGATGCGCTACTTTATGGCTGGCTTTTTTCTGTGCTTCTCTTACTTCAAATTGATTAACCTGCAAGGCTTTGCCGATTCCTATAGCATGTATGATATTGTCGCCAAGCGAATAAATGTATGGGGCCTTATTTATCCATTTGTAGAGCTTGCATTAGGAATTGCATACGTAACTAATTTCGCTCCATTTACTACAAACATTATAACGGTCGCAGTTATGGGTATTAGCAGCATTGGTGTGATTGTAAGCGTAGCCAATAAACAGAAAATTCAATGTGCTTGCTTAGGCGCTGTATTTAATCTGCCGATGAGTACCATTACCATTATAGAAGATTTGCTAATGGTAGCGATGGCGGGAGTGATGCTGTTTTTATAAATGATTTATTAATAGGATGAGATTGCTTCTAAATCTAACCTTCGGAAAGATTTATCGCAATGATGTCATTGCATGGAACGAAGCAGTCTCTTGAACTATTTATTAAATTACTGCCTATTTAAAATCCCTGCTCTTCATGGCAATAACCTGGCCTGAGTTATTGTCAACCCTGAAAACTTTATTAATCCTCGCAATAATGTGTGACGGGCCTTTATCCTCCGACGCAATTTCAAAGCTGATAGTAACGCTCCAGCTTTTCTTTTCTTCACTTAGTTCCACTTCTTCCAGCATTATATTCTTAGCTGTTGTGTAAAATGATTTCAGGTATTCTATGGCTGCATTGGCTGCTTCGGTTGCGTTTATCATATTACGTATATATTACTTTAATTTTACCCAAAGTTAGCATATATCCGGCAATCAAAAAAAATATTTAACTTGGGTGTCCGGAAATATCCTGTTGATTCGTTATAATGTCATAAACCAATAAAATCAGACTTATCATGACAAAAACACTGGTTCAAAAAATCGTATTCAAAAACACCACACCGGAAATCCTTTACAAATTGTATATGGATGCAAAACAACATGCTATGATAGCCGGAGAGCCTTGTAAAATTGCTGCAAAAGTGGGCAGCAGCTATACCGTAGCAGGGGGATATATTACGGGGAAAAATCTTCAACTGATAAAAAACAAGCTCATTGTGCAATCGTGGAAAGCTAAAGACTGGGACAAAAAAGCAATGGATTCTACATTTATTATTAACCTGGAGCCAAAAGGAAAGGATGTAGTTTTACATGTTACCCATGCCAATATACCCGATGAACATTATGAAAGTATTGACCAAGGATGGCATGACTTCTATTGGACCCCATGGAAACAGCATCTATCGGGCAAACCTGTTACGCGCCCTGCTATGTAAAAATATTTTCGCAGGGGTTGTCCGCTTATTAAAAACTCAATCGTTATTAAATCATAAATCAATAATTCATAAACCAATAAAAACAAAAAACATCATGGAAAAGTTCATTTATTTATTCAGAGGTGGCGAAAATCACGCCTACAATGCAATGGAATCGGAAAAAGCGCAAAAAAACATGCAAGCGTGGATGGGTTGGATGCAATCGTTGCAACAAAAAGGTGTACTGGCCGGTGGAGAGCCACTTCACCCAACAGGTAAACATGTTCAAGGCTCTAAAAAAGTAGTAACCGACGGTCCTTATGCTGAAGCAAAGGAAATGGTTGGCGGGTATCTTATTGTTCAGGCAAAGGACATTAACGAAGCTGTGGAACTTTCAAAAGGTTGCCCTATTTTTGAAGAAGAAGGCAATGTAGAAGTTCGCCAGATTCAAAAAATGGAAATGTAATCTTGTCTTTAAACGAAGACAAAGGAGTTTCTAAAATGGTGGACCATCTTTTCCGGCACGAGTCGGGGAAGATGGTCGCCGTTTTAACGCGCGTTTTTGGTTTTGCCAATATTGAGCAAGCCGAGGATATAGTTCAGGATACCTTATTAAAAGCCTTAGAGGTGTGGAAATGGGGAAAAGTTCCGGATAATCCGCAGGCATGGCTTTATAGAGTAGCAAAGAACAAAGCCGTTGATCTTATACGCCGTGAAAAACTGAAGTATAAAATTGAGCATGAGTTTGCGCCTCTACTTAAATCAGAATATTCACTTGTACCATCCATGAACGAAATGTTCCGGGAAAATGAAATTAAAGACAGCCAGTTGCGCATGATGTTTGCCTGCTGCCATCCGTCCATTACTATAGAATCGCAACTTACCCTTATGCTGAAAACCCTTTGCGGGCTTAGCACAAAGGAGATCGGTAATGCATTTATTACCAATGAAGACACCATACAAAAACGCCTTTATCGAACCAAAGAGAAAATTCGTGAAGAACATATTTCACTTGATTACCCGGGAGCATACAATATGCCGGCAAGATTGGATACCGTGCTGAAAGCATTGTATTTATTGTTTAATGAAGGTTATAATTCCTCCCATCCGGAAAAATTAATTCGTGAAGATTTATGCGAAGAAGCCATGAGGCTTACTATTTTACTTACTGAAAATCCGAAGACCAACCTGCCCCACACTAACGCATTGTTGGCACTGATGTGCTACCATACATCGCGCTTTGGTGCAAGGCTGGATGATAAAGGATTTATGGTGCTACTAAAAGATCAGGACAGAACACAATGGAATAAATTTCTGATTGAAAGAGGCAATGATTATCTCAATCGGGCAGCAGTTGGAGGTGAAATCCATGAATATCATATCGAAGCTGCTATAGCATCGGTTCATGCCAATACAAAGTCTTACGAAACTACTGACTGGGGAATGATATTGCAGCTTTATAGCAATCTCTTTAATCGTACGCAAAGCCCCGTAGTTGCTATTAATAGGTGCATTGTATTGGGTGAAGTGAAAGGATACGATGCAGCCATTGCAGAACTGGAAAAGATAAAAGGATTCACCAATAACTGCTATTACAATACTTCGCTCGGCGAAATGCATTTGAAAGCAGCGCATAAAAAAGAGGCTGCCAATTATTTTCAAAAAGCCTTAGAGCTTACATCATCCCATGCAGAAATTGAACTAATAACAAGAAAATTACATTTGTGTTAATATTTTTTTTAGTTTTACTTTTGAGTTTCTTTACCAAAAATAGATTCAATTAAAAAATCAACAATTATTAATCCCCTAAAACTACAACATCATGAATTGGAAACTTATCTTCACCCTATCGTTATTCGGTTTGGCAATGGCACTTGCCACTGTTTCTTTAATCCCTCAACATGTTGAGCCGATATGCTGGCTCGTTATCTTTATCATCTGCGCCTACCTGATTGTTAAAAATGCGCCGGGAAAATATTTCCTGCATGGCTTTTTAGTAAGTATGGTTAATTCCGTCTGGATCACCGCTGCTCATGTTTACTGGTGCACTACTTACCTTGCAAACCACCCGAATATGGCAGATATGGGAAAAAATATGCAAATAGTGCCCGGGCACATTCGTTGGAGCATGCTTGTAATGGGGCCAATTTTTGGTGTGATATTCGGCTTGATACTTGGATTGTTCGCATTTATTGCGGGCAAGCTGATGAAGAAGAAACCGGTTTCACAACAATAGATTCTTTGCATAAGCAGAAACATTAGCCGGAGTAAATTCATTCTCGGGTTTTATTCTGCCAATCACCGGAAAATCGCAAAAGGAAAGTACAGAACGCTCGGCCATCAGGTTATCTTCGCCATTATATATAATTCCGAGTACCTTTATATTCCTGTCTGCTAAAGCCATGCATGATAGCATGGTATGATTAATACTGCCCAAATAATTTTGTGAAACAAGAATAACTTCGGTATCCCACGCCTCCATCATATCAATCATTAGCTCCTGCTCATTGATAGGAACCATAAGCCCTCCGGCACCTTCAATTACTAACGTATTCTCTGTTTGAGGGAGTGTTATGTTTTTTATTTCAATTTTTATTCCTTCCTTTTCAGCAGCGGCAAAAGGCGATGCAGGCAAAGATAAACAGTAGGCTTCCGGGTGAATTATAGTTTTGTTATTACTGATTAAACTCTTCACCGTATCGGAATCTTTTCCATCGCCTGCCCCTGTTTGAATGGGCTTCCAGTAATCGGCTTGCAAAGCCTCGGTAACCATAGCCGATACAATCGTCTTGCCCACTCCGGTGCCAATTCCTGTAATAAATATTTTCCGCATTTTATAATTTCTCTATCGTTTCAAACAGCAAATCTATCTCTTCTTTTGTGTTGTATGAATGCAAGCAAACGCGAATGCGTTCTTTTCCTTTAGGCACCGTAGGGCTTAGTATAGGACGCACATCCATATCGGCCTCCTGCAACTTATTACAAACTTGTCTTACTTCATTATTGCCGGGTACAATCATGCTTTGGATAGCACTTACACTGTCCAACCATTCATACTTGCTCTCATCGTTTATTTTAGCCCAGAAATAGGCAATATTTTCATGCAGCTTGTCCTGTATGTCCCTGCTATCCGCCAATAAATGATAGGCGCATTCAATGCTGATTAAGCTATGCAGTGGCAGCGCCGTAGTATATATAAATGAACGTGCATAATTGACTAAGTAATTTTTCAGAATAACAGAACCCAGCATTGCCGCACCATGGCAACCCAAGGCTTTACCAAATGTGTGAATCCTTGCAAATACACGGTTCTCCAGGATAAGATTTTGTACCAATCCCCGTCCGAAAACCCCTGTTGCATGAGCTTCATCCACTATCAAATTGGCATGGTATTTATCACACAACTCTACCATTTCTTTCAGGGGAGCGCAATCGCCATCCATGGAATAAACAGACTCCACCACAACAAAAATATTTCCGGTTGATATATTCAGCCTTTCTTCCAAATGAGCTAAATCATTGTGCCGAAAAGGAAAAGCATCAGCCCTTGAAAGCCTTCTTCCATCATGGATAGAGGCATGTACAAACTCATCGTATAATATAGTGTCGCCTTTTTGAGCGATACTCGAAAACAGGCCCATATTGGCATCGTACCCGGAATTGAAAAGCAATGCAGCGGGAGCACGGTGAAAGACAGCAAGAAATGTCTCCAACCCCTCCGCTTCAAGGGAATTTCCGGATAAAAGCCTTGACCCGCCGGAGCCATTGAGATTAGCGGCATCCGCCATTTTATCTTCTATTAATTGATATAAAACAGGCGACCTGGCAAAGCCCAGGTAATCGTTGGAAGTAAAATCAACCCGTTTATCGACAAGTGATAATTTGCGCAACAAATTCTGTTCTGTTCGCTTTTTTAATGCGTCGGATAGAGCCTCTTCTGCCGGAAACATGAGGCTAAGTTAGTGAAATAAAGATGCAGTGATTAAAAGCAACAGGATTTATGCCCCGCTATTAAAAATGATACCCTGAGTAACTTTCGGTAAATTCCTCAATGGGAATAGTTGAATTCAGTTGCAGGTTAGTATACGCATACATTTCATACAACCCTTTATCATCATACACTCTTATAACCATGGGCAGGTTGGTAGTTTTAGAAATAAGTAATGCCACGTGTTTTGCGTAGGCAGAAGGCAAAAGCAGTGTTTGTCCTACTTTTAAATCATCATTATACCATGTAATATTATTCAGCGTCAACACTTCATATTCATTCAGAGAATACTGAGATGCAATTTTTGCAACAGTTTCCCCAGGCTGTGTAACAATGTAGGGGGTATTGGTAAAATCCCTGAAAACTATGTCTATCTTATAACAGGGTAAATTATCCCAAACCGTATCATTCAGGCGGTGAGCATAGTTTTTAACGGCATCCGGAAACTTTTCAAATGAATGGAAAAGCATATCGCCCAAGTAAGCATATCCTAACCTCAATAAGGTTTGATGCTGGCCTTTGCGCATCAATTCGCCCGAAGGATTAAGATGCAGGTTTACATATGGAAACCCATTAGGGTTTACGACCGCATCTCCACCTGCCTTACCTTCCCTCCAAAGTACTTCAATTCCATTATCGAGGTTCTTATAATATATCTCGAAAGGCGAAATATTCATCTTAACCATAGAATGGGCATGCGTCATCACATTATCGATCCGTTCTAAAGATGAGAGGTTATACCGCAATGTCCGCACATTATTAATAGCATTGAACATTTGGTTAAAAATTTCCCTGCATTGGCCATCCTGGGCTTGCAACCCGCTCCAAAAAACGGTCAATATTGCAAGCGCCGATAATTTCCCTTTAACTGATGACCATCTACTCATATAATTTATTCGAACGCCGAAATACCCGTCACATCCATGCCGGTAATCAGCAAATGGATATCGTGTGTTCCTTCGTATGTTATCACGGATTCTAAATTCATCATGTGGCGCATGATAGGGTATTCGCCCGTAATACCCATGCCGCCAAATATCTGCCTTGCTTCTCTTGCAACCTGCAATGCCATATTCACATTGTTGCGCTTCGCCATCGATATTTGGGCAGGGGTTGCGCGTTTTTCGTTCATCAGCATACCCAATCTCCAGCAGAGCAATTGCGCTTTGGTTATTTCAGTAATCATCTCTGCCAATTTCTTTTGTGTAAGCTGGAAGCCGCCAATGGGTTTGCCAAACTGGATACGTTCTTTGGAATAGCGCAAAGCAGCATCGTAGCAATCTAAAGCCGGGCCTACTGAACCCCATGAAATACCATATCTTGCCATATTGAGGCAAGATAGAGGGCCTTTTAACCCTTTTACATTGGGTAGAATATTTTCCTTTGGAATTTTTACATTATCGAAAACAAGTTCGCCGGTCGCACTTGCACGAAGCGACCATTTATTATGAGTTTCAGGAGTAGTAAAACCCTCCATTCCTCTTTCTACAATCACACCGCGGATTACACCTTCGTCATCCTTTGCCCAAACTACGGCCACATCGGCAATAGGAGCATTGGAAATCCACATTTTAGCGCCATTGAGTATATAATGAGAACCTTTATCGGTGATGCGACTAACCATTCCGGATGGATTAGAACCGTGGTCGGGTTCGGTAAGCCCGAAACAGCCTATTTTATCTCCCGATGCAAGCAAAGGAAGCCATTTCTTCTTTTGTTCTTCGCTGCCGAACGCATAGATTGGATACATCACTAATGACCCCTGAACAGAGGCCGTGGAACGAATGCCTGAATCGCCGCGTTCTATTTCCTGCATAATGATTCCGTAGGAAATATAATCGAGTCCGGCACCTCCATATTCCCGTGGAATAGTAGGTCCGAAAGCGCCTATTTCAGCAAGTCCTTTAATAATCTGTTTAGGGAATTCTGCCTTCTGGCAAGCCTCTTCAATAATGGGGCTGATGGATTTCTTTACAAATGCGCGGGCTGTATCGCGGATGAGCTTATGTTCATCGGTCAGCAATTCATCTAATAAGTAATAGTCGTGAGCCTGATAGTTATCTGTAGCCATGGTATATCGGTTATATATTAAGCTACAAAATTAATATTTAGGAACTTATACCACATTTTAAGGCTTTATCTGTTATAGATATGCTTTAAGACGGAGAACCACAAAAATTACTTTTTGCTGTTTATGTAATTAAAAATATGGTAGGAGTAGGAACCTTATTCCTATATTATTTCCATATAGCATTCAGAGCTTTTTGCAAAAGTCTTTATATCGTCTACTTTCTTAATGATAAGTTCGGTGATATACGAAGTAGTCCTATTTCCACAATTTAATTTTATGACTTTGGGAGGACAACTATAGATATTACTCAAGTATAGAAAGTCGTTATCCTTTGTTATAATAGTATATCCATTTCCTTTAGCATGGTGCCATATATTATGGTCAGAAAATGTTGTTAAAGCAATATCCCGGACAGGCATAAGAGGTAAGTAATTCGCCAGCTTTTTAACCAGTACGGCCGAAAGATTCTCATCTAAAATATATTTACTCATAGATGTCTACGCAGCAACTACGTAGTGCTTTTTAGCTTCGTCAGCACTGTAGGCTAAACATGCCAAAATATCATTCATGGTAAGTTGAGGGAAATCAGAAAGAATTTCCTCATAACGCATACCGGAGGCAAGATAACTCAAGATATCGTATACTGTTATCCGAGTACCTTTAATACAAGGTTTTCCGCTTCGTATACCAGCCTCAATAGTAATATGATTTTTATATTCAATCACGGCAATTAATCTTCCTACAAAGATAAGAAATTTCTATGAATTATCAATTTCATTTGTTAATTCTACAAAATTTTCCCACGAAAGTTGTTCCGCCCGCAAATGTCCTATCTTCTCATCTATCTTCCTACCTTCCAGCAAACTTGAAAGTGCATTGGAAAGCATTTTTCTTCGCTGGTTGAAAGCGGTTTTCACCACTTTCTTAAAAAACACTTCATCACATCCTATAGAACCTTGCGGCTTTTTTTTGAGACGAATAACGCCAGAGTTTACTTTAGGAGGGGGAATAAAACTGCCTGGTGGCACATCATATAAATATTCTGTTTCATAATATGCCTGTAGCAATACGCTTAATATGCCATAGTCTTTATTACCGGGAGGTGAACATATACGTTTGGCTACTTCCCTTTGAAACATACCTACAATCTGCACGACGGTTTCTTTATAATCTAGTGCCTTAAAGAGTATCTGGGAAGAAATATTGTAGGGAAAATTACCTATGAGGGATATTTTTTCTCCTTCAAATAGCGTATTTAAATCAAGCTCTAAAAAATCGCCTTCGATAATATGGGAAGTTAATTCGGGATAATGTTTTTTTAAATACTCCACCGATTCGTTGTCCACTTCCGATACCCATAAATTTTCTTTCCATTCTTGTAAAAGATACTTGGTGAGGCTGCCCATACCGGGGCCTATTTCAAGCGCTATTTGAGTGGAATGTTCGAGTGCTCCCGCAATTTGAGCGGCCATGTTTTCATCTTTTAGAAAATGCTGCCCTAAATGCTTTTTTGCGCGAACACTCATGAGATATGACATATGAGATATAAACTATAAGATAAAATACTTGTACCGAGGAATAATTTTATGTTATTGCAATCTTTTATCTTATCTCTCATAGCTTATATCTACTTGCTTGGCTTATATCCTGACTCCTTCAAAATCTTATCGGCACTTTTTTCAGCCATCAGTTGAGGCAGAGTGACAGAAGGATTATTCTCCATATAGGTTTTCACTATCTCCCAGCCTAGCCAATAACCCGTTCTCGATGGGCTAATATCATGATTAAAGTAGGAAGTAAACGGGCCGTCATCCGTTAGTTTTGATATATCAGACAGATCTGTAGAGTACAATAATTTTTGGCGAATAATAAATGCCCACATATTAAATTCATTTTCCTTGCACCATTCCCATTGTTTCTTGGTGTAGCGCATTTTTATCGTGTCGTTCACGTTGGGTAACATGGCATCAAGCGCATACATAACCTTGCCTTCGTGTACTATCTGGCTTAACAAATCATTCGAATGGCTATCGGGATTATCTTCATTGGGTTTAAAGATGCTTTCCAGCCAGCCATACACGGCATCCGATACCATATAATCCTTTGTCATGTGCATGGTTTTAAAGTGCGGAAAACTCAGCATGCCGTAATAGGCGTTATGCGCTCCAAGGTACATTTCCAGCGAAATAGCCAACGTAGAATCATAATACACCAACCCGTAGTTGTACCCACTCATAACAGTAACCACTCTTGGTAAATACATATTAGGGAAATAATAGCGAAAATGTTTAAAAGCATCCGTCAATCCATTTTCCAGGAAAGATAAATCGGGATATGCTTTTTCGCAACTGTCGTATGTATTGCGCATATCACGGTCGGTGATAAAATGTTTCAATGCAATGGAATAGGATGAATCCATAATACCTGCATCATTAATAAACCCTGTTACAAAATTGGCGTAGAAGATACCATACTTTTTTAGCAACTTTCGAGTGTATTGATTTACACTGTCGGGTGGCATTGTAAACATATCCTGTTCCATGCGCTCAACTTTTACCTGGGGCACATTTACTTTTGAAACGTCAATGTCTAGTGGATTGTGATGGCAGGAAGCAAAAAGAACTAAAAAGCATAGCAAAAAAAGTCCCGTAGGGACAGCATTATGGTAGCTGCGTCTACCTATAGCTACTTTGCAAGTTCCGTAGGAACGATACTTCTTACCCTTATTCATAAAACTCGAAAAGATATTTTTCATTATAGTCAACTTCAAAATTCTTCAACATATCGAGGTATTCTTCTTTAAAAGTTTTCATCCTATGATGTTCTTCCTGTTTCATAATATAGTTTATAACAGCATCTCTTTGGCTTTTACTATATGAAAAGGCGGAGTATCCCTCCTGCCATTGGAATTTTCCCCTTGTAAATTTCTGAGTGTTTATCCATTTAGAACTATTTGCTTTAACCAATTTAAGCATCTCAGAAATACTCAATACGGGAGGCAAGCCCATAAAAATGTGAACATGATCTTTCCATCCGCCAACAGCAAGAGACGTGGCTTCTTTTTGAATAATTCCGGCTATATACCTATGTAAATTATCGCGCCATTCACTGGTTATAAAATTCCCTCTGCTTTGTACGGCAAAAACTGCCTGAATAGAAATGTAGGTATTGCCCATTGATTTTACTTAATGCCGTCCCTACGGGACTTTATTTATTTCGGGTTTTAAATCTTCTACCATATTTTCATCCCCACGGGATTTTAAATAACTATATCTCTTACCCTACAATTTTCAGTTTGGCAAACTTAAGCAGCAGTTGTTTCTTTTCACCGTTGGCAAACATTACCGTCGCTTTGCTATTCGGATATACGCCTTCCACACTCAGCACTTCTCCTTGTCCAAAGCGTTCGTGCTCTACCCTTGCTCCCACTTTCAATCCGCTTAAGTGAGAATTATCCATAGGTAAACTTGTCTGAGCAGCTTTATTCATGCTTACCAATCTTTTCCCCACAATGGAAACCGGGGGAACTACTTTAGCCGGGGCCGTAAATCCACGATACCCTGATGGTGTGCGTGAATATACATGCTCGCTTGCTTGTTCTCTGTAAGAAAGATTGTTGATGCATTCAGCAGGTATTTCTTCTAAAAAGCGGCTTGGCTCATTGCTTTGAGGACTACCATACCGGTAGCGGCTGATAGCATAACTAAGCACCGCCTGCTTTTTGGCGCGGGTTACCGCCACATAAAAAAGCCTGCGCTCTTCTTCCAACTCTTCCCGCGATGTAAGCGCCATTTGCGATGGGAAAAGATTTTCTTCCAGGCCAGCTATATAGACGTAATTAAACTCTAATCCTTTGGCGGAGTGTATGGTCATCAACAGAACCTTATTATGATCCTTCTCGTCGTCTTTATTGCGGTCTTCATTGGTGAGAAGAGCCACATCTTCCATAAACATACTCAATGTCGGAATTATACCTTCATCCAAGGGTTTTTCAGAAAAATCTTTTAAGCCGTTTAACAATTCCTGTATGTTTTCCACCCGGCTCATTCCTTCCGGAGTGCGGTCTTGTTCCAATTCGCGCTTAATACCCGATGTATAGTAAATATAATCTCCTAGCTGGTAGGCTGTATAGTTGGGGACCATAGCAGCAAAGCTCTTTATCATATTTACAAACTCGGTAATGCGTTCCGATACACGGGGAGATAGGCCGAGGCTAAAGTCTTTCAAATTATCCAACACCATCCAAATGCTAATGTCATTATCGGCGGCAGCCACAATCAATTTATCGAAGGTAGTATCGCCGATTTCCCGCTTGGGATAATTGATAACCCTCCGCAATGCCTCTTCATCATGCGGATTGATAGCCAATCTGAAATAAGCCATCGCATCTTTTACTTCCTTGCGCTGATAGAAAGAAATGCCTCCATAAATGCGGTATGGAATATTAAGCTTGCGCAAGGCTTCTTCTAAAGAACGTGATTGTGCATTGGTACGATATAATATGGCAAACTCGCTATTAGCAGCATGGCCTGATATCTTAAAATCAAATATAGATTGAGCTATTTGCCTGCCCTCATCCGTATCGCTCATTCCACGCATCAACTGGATTTTTTCACCTTCACCATTGGATGTCCAAACAGTTTTTTGAAGCTGATCCTTATTTTTAGAAATTACCTGGTTGGCGGCATGGACAAGGGTTTTAGTGGAACGATAATTCTGCTCCAGCTTAAACACCTGGGTATCGGGATAATGCTTTTGAAAGTTGAGAATATTCTGAATGTTGGCTCCGCGGAAGGCATAAATACTCTGCGCATCATCGCCCACTACGGCAATATTCTGATGGCGGGCTGCCAGTTGGCGCAATATCATGTATTGCGAAAGGTTGGTATCCTGGTACTCATCCACCAATATGTAACGGAACATATTTTGATATTTCAACAATACGTCCGGGTGGTCGCGAAGCAATATATTGGTTTGATAAAGCAAGTCATCAAAATCCATTGCCCCTGACTTAAAAAGCCTTTTATTATAGGTAAGATAAATTTGTGAAAAATGTTCTCTTCGTGCTGCCCGGTCATCACTCTGATATTGCGGATCGTTGGCATACATTTCTGCTGAGATGAGCATATTCTTCATACTGGAAATGCGCCCAAGCAGTGAGGATGCCTTATAGGTAGAATCACTCAATCCTAATTCTTTGGTAATACTTTTTATAAGCGTCTTGGAATCATCGCTATCGTAAATGGTGAAATTAGAAGGATAGCCCAGCTTGTCGGCTTCGCGCCTGAGCAGGCGGGCAAATACAGAGTGAAAAGTACCCATCCAAAGGTTACGGGCATCACTACCCATTAACTGGATAATACGCTCTTTCATTTCGGCAGCAGCCTTATTGGTAAAGGTAAGGGAAAGTATATGGAAGGCGTCGATGCCCTTTTTGAGTAGGTACGCAATACGATAGGTAAGCACCCTTGTTTTCCCGGAACCTGCCCCGGCAATAATCATCACCGGCCCTTCGGTCGCCTCAACTGCTTTACGTTGTTCTTCATTCAGCTCTGCTAAAAAATCATCTTGTCCTCTTTCCATGTGTGCAAAGTTACTCCTATTGCAGTAGACGCAAAAGGATGTTAATAATTTTTGAAAAGAGTTTCGCATCACATAAGTTCCTGTTTATCGAAATAATGACTAATTCCTTGCTGAATGATCTAACTTTAAGCCAGATACTAAAACATCCTAGTTATGAAAAAGATGCTTGTTATATTATCCCTTTTATTAGCATTGTTACTGCAAGGTTGTGTAGTGGCTTATCCGGAACATCGTCATCATTGGCACCATCACGATGATGTGATTATTGAGGAACGGTATTGATTGGAGATTGTCCGTACCCCCACCCAGATTGAGGCAGAGCGTTTATCCCTCAAAAAAGACGTACATATACTAATTTTATGTAGATTTGTATAACTAATTAGACGATGGTGAAAAAAATCTACTTGTTTTTTATTGGGGCTATTTTATTAGGCAGTTCCTCTTCTTTTGCCCAACTTGCCACAGGGAGCAAAGCCAAATGGCAAAAAAAACCTTTCGAGCAAAATGTTTTTATTGAAAACAAGGGCCAGTTTTCCAGGGACGAACAAAAAGATATAGGTGAAAAGATATACTACTCTACCCGGAAAGGGAATATATATGCTTATTTTACAAAGGGTTCAATTGTATTCCGATATGACAGCGTATATACCGATAAGTCTACGGATAAAGAGGGAGATGGTGACAAGGAGCACGTGAAATTTCGCGTGAAACATGAATTTTTGCGGATGAGCTGGCAAGGTGCGAATACCAATCCGGATATAGAAATCGAAGAACCAGTAACCAATTATTATACTTACGGAAACCCGAACGATATTGCAGGAAAATCAGGGATCAGGGCTAACGCCTGGAAAAAACTCATCTATCATAATATATACCCGGGCATTGATATGGAATTTTTTTATCCCCAGCAGGGTGGCATCGAGTATAGTATTATTGTGCATCCCGGTGCAGATGTGAACCTATTTAAAATGAGCTATTCGGGCAATGCACTCCTGAGTACGAATAACCATAATATTACCATCAGTACCCCATTTGCCAGTTTTACTGACCATGCCCCCAATGCAACAATAGACAATGGCAATGGACATATCCAACAGGTTCCTGTTGCATTTACTTTATCGGGTAACAGTATTTCATTTTCAGTAAATCCCTACGACCGAAATACCACATTGACCATTGATCCGTGGATTTCTTCTCCGGCTTTTTTAGGCGCCAACCAAGCTTACGATCTGGATATTGACTTAAAGAGTAATGTGTATGTATACGGAAGTACTTATCCCTACCTTATTGATAAATTTGATAATGCAGGCAATTTATTATGGACCTACACTTCCACTTTTGCATATACGTATAACGCAGGTTTCAGTTTTTACGGAGGCATGTGTGTAGATGGTCATTCTGGCTCTTCATTTATTGCCGAGGGATTTGATCAGGGTGGTTCGCACCTGATAAAGGTAAATACTAACGGCATACAAGTTGCGACCAATGTAGGTGATGCAAGTTACCAGGAAATATGGAGACTGGCATACGATAATTGTGAGCAAAAAGGAGTAATGCTGGGAGGCGGGACCACCGGAAATTCATTCCAGATAGCTGTGCTTGATACTACACTTGCAACATTCAATCCCACTCAAATAGAGGTTGTTAGTCACATGGACTTTTCTATGCTCACATTGGACCATAATGGCAACTGCTATGTAGTGGACGATCTGAATGCTTTAGTTAAAGCTCCTCTGCCTACTTTTTCACCACAATCATTTAATGTGCCCTCGGGATATGGTTTTGGAGAACTGTCACAACCTAAATATATTTATGCCGGCTCATATCCGGGTGCAGGTGGCAACGGATTCAATGGACTTGTAACCAGTGGCAAATACCTGTATAGTTATGACGGGGCCACGTTGAAAAAATGGAACATTACTACAGGGGCCGCAATTGCGAGCGTAGCTGTTCACAATGTACCATTTACAGCCGGCGGACTTACGGCAAGCAGTTGCGGCTATATTTACCTGGGGGTCCGCGATTCAATTAGCCAATACGATTCCACACTTAAAAAGATAAATACATACTTGTTGCCTGATACTGTTTATGATATGAAAATAGACAGGAATAATAACAGAATATTTGCCTGCGGAAAAGGTTTTGCATGTGCGGTAGATGTAAATCCCAGTCCCATCAATATAAGTGTTACACCACCTTCATCATGTTCCGCATGTGATGCCCAGGCTACAGCCACTTTTAATTGCGGAACAAGTCCTTTCACCTATTCATGGAGCAACGGAAGCACCACTCAAACGGTTAATGGCTTATGTGCAGGTATTTATTCTGTTAAAGTAACAGATGCCTCCTGCCCTTCTGCACTAGATTCTGCTCTTGTAATTATTAATGGTAAAATTGGGTATAACGTAAGCGTAAAGGATACCAATCCCGGTTGCCTCTTAGCACGGGGTAACATCACTGCGTATCCTACGGGGGGAACTGCGCCATATTCCTATAGCTGGAGTAATGGAAAAACAACCCAGAAAGATACCGGCCTGGCCGCAGGAACATATACCTGTACCATCACAGATAACAACGGATGCAAAGCCTTTTTATCTGCCACACTTATTAATCCTCCGCCACCTAATGTTACCATATCTCCTCTTTCAGACAGCCTATGTGGAGGCGGAAAGGTGCAGCTAACTGCAAAAGGGGCGAGCAATTATTCCTGGACTCCTGCCTTGAGCCTCAGTTGCAAGAATTGTGCTAACCCGGTTGCAACGCCCACTGTAACTACCACGTATACCGTTACAGGCACCGATACAAATGGTTGTGTAGCCACGGCAACAGCTATTATAAATGTATACTCTTCTCCTACGCCTGTCATAAAAGCAAAAGATTCGGTATGTGCAGGCTATGTAGATACTTTTAGTGTTGCCGGAGGAAATACGTATATATGGGATAATGGCGCCACTACTTCTTCCACCCAATACAGATTAGTAGTAACCCAAACAATTACCGTACAGGCATTCAACGGAAACTGTTCGAAAGATACATCCATAGTTATCCATGTAGTTTCACCAGTTGCTAAAATAAAAGCATTGTCCGATTCGGTTTGCCAGGGGGATAGTACACTGCTCAGTGGCAGCGGAGGATTAACATACAAATGGAATACCGGAAGTACATTAACCAGTATCTGGGTAAAGCCTCAAAAAACCGCCACCTATACCTTGTATGCGTATGAAGGTACCTGCAAAGACTCTGCTCTTCAAGCTATCAAGATAGCGCCAAAAATAACAGCAGCCATTGCAGCGGTGAATGATACCGTGTGCCCATATGGAAGCACGACCATAACCGCTACTGGAATAGGTGGAAAAGTAACCAAATACAGGTGGAATAACGGAGCCACTTCGGCATCCATCACTGTGCATGATACTGTAACCACTACCTATACAGCTACAGTATATGGCTTGTGCGACAGTGTGCAGAAAGTGATGCAGGTAGTAGTAGTGCCTTTACCCAAACCTGTCATCAGCGGACTTAACTGGCGATGCAAAGGCAAACATGATACATTGATAATAAGCAGCTCCACCAATCCGACTAAATATTTGTGGGATAATGGAAAAACGACAACTACTTATGTTACTGGTGCCATCAATGCTGATTCATTGATAAGCGTGACAGCTTATAATAGTTTAGGATGTCCTGTTACCATAGTTGATACGGTTTATCTACGTACCCCTCCGGCTCCAGTGGTTACTTACACCACTCCGTTCTGTGCCGCACAAGCTGTCTACATGACAGCATCAAGTACAGGAACCTTCCCTCCTTTCACTTACAGTTGGAGTACGGGACAGACAGGAAGCTCCATCACCATTGACCCGGGACCTGACAGCACTACTACCTATACCGTATATGCATCTAATGGTTGTGTAGGTTCTGCTACTGCTACTGTTATACCCAATGTACCCATTTTAAATGCCTGCTGCAGCCAGATACTGACTAACCTGGGTGATACCACCATATTGGTAGCCAGCGGTAATTCCAAAATATACCAATGGCAGGAGAGTCCTGATAAGGGAACCATCACCTGTATCAATCCACCCTTGTGTGATTCGGTAAGAGTGATAACTTCTGTTACAACATCCTATACTGTTGTAGGAACTGACAGCAACGGATGCCAGGGAGAACAGGTATTGTTAATAGACATTGATGTACCTTGTTTTGATGTAAGGATTCCCAATGTGATCACCCCTAACAATCCAGGACCATTGGGATTGAATGGTTTGTTTTACATCAGGACCTTGAACATGAGTGCATGGTCAATAATCATCTATGACCGGTGGGGCAAGGAAATGTATAGCAGTACTAATCCTGGGCAATACTGGACCGGAACTACCAAAGGAGGAAGTAAAGCTCCTGATGGAGTATATTATTACATCATTGATGCTACCTGCCAGCAGATCACCTATAAAAAAGATGGATTTGTGCAGTTAATAAGATAATGCCTTTTCACTGCTTCCTACCTTCCACTGGTGCAACACAAAAATGGTGGAGGCAAAAAGCAAGAATGCTCCTGTTTGATGAAGTACTCCCAATACAACGGGAACAGAATAAATAAGCGTAAGCACGCCTAATAGGAATTGTAATAACACTATTCCGAGCAAAAATTTCATGCCATTGGATTGGGTTGGTATCAATGTCATCTTACGCGATTTGAACCATATCAGGCAAACAAGTAACACCACTATGTAAGCATTGTAGCGGTGTATGAATTGCACACCCGCAACTCCATCAATAAAATTTTTCCACATAGGGCTGAGCGCTGTTACTTCGGGGGCAATCCAGTTGCTGCCCATTTTAGGCCAGGTAGGATCAAACTGCCCGGCATGAAGTCCTGAAGTAAATGCGCCATACATAATTTGTATGAACACAAAAAATAGCAATACCCAAGTCCATTTTTTTAGAGGCTTGAACAGTTCATTAAGTGCAGTACTCGGATAAATCAAATCGAGGGCTACCCAAAAGCTATATCCAAATGTGATGAATGCCGTGAGTAAATGAGCAGCCAGGAAATAATGGCTCACATGGGGCACATCTTGCAATCCACTTGCTACCATGTACCAGCCTAACACACCCTGAGCTCCGCCCATCGCAAAAATGACGAGACACTTAATTAATAAAGAACCTTTCAACCAACCCTTATATACAAAAAATGCAAATGGAATCAGGAACACCATGCCAATCGATCTGCCTATCAGGCGATGGATAAACTCCCACCAATAGATGTGTTTATAATCGTTGAGGGTAAAATAACTGTTAACTTGTTTGTATTCGGGTGTTTGCTTGTAGTCATTAAAATCCGATTGCCATTCCTCTTCGGTATGCGGAGGGATGACGCTGGAGATTTTCCATTTAGCCATAGAAAGGCCCGAATGCGTAAGGCGTGTAATGCCGCCCACTATTACCATTGCCCAGATGAGTACACAACCCGTAATAAGCCATGCGATTATGAGTTTCCGTGAAGAA